>Ga0114939_10000010_pt1 | contig 179238 bp, 153 predicted proteins | sample AshMeaCrysSpring_FD_87196 | JGI IMG/M metagenome (GOLD analysis project Ga0114939, IMG submission 87196) | Groundwater microbial communities from Big Spring, Nevada to study Microbial Dark Matter (Phase II) - Ash Meadows Crystal Spring | ecosystem: Environmental > Aquatic > Deep subsurface >...
CCGTCGCCGTGGCCGTGCCGCTCGCGTTCGTCGCCGTCACCGTGTAGTTCGCAGCCGCGACCGCAGCCGTCGGCGTGCCGCCGATGCGACCCGTCGTCGTGTTCAGCGTCAGACCGGCCGGCAGGGCAGGCGACACCGAGTACGAAGCCACGGCGCCGCCCGTCGAGGTCACCAGCATGCTGTCGTTGACGCCCAAGGTGAAGGACTTCGGAGACGTCGCGTAAGAGATCACGGGCAGACCAGGCAACACTGTGATGTTCACCGTCGCCGTGGACGAACCACCGACGTTCGTCGCCGTCACCGTGTAATCAGCCGCCGCGACCGCAACCGTCGCCGTGCCGCCGATGCGGCCCGTCGTCGTGTTCAGCGTCAGACCGGCCGGCAGGGCAGGCGACACCGAGTACGAGGCCACAGCGCCGCCCGTCGAGGTCACAAGCATGCTGTCGTTGACGCCCAAGGTGAAGGACTTCGGAGACGTCGCGTAAGAGATCGCAGGCGTCGCCAGCGGAGTCACCGAACCGGTGGGATCCGAGGCCGCACCATTACCCGCGGCGTTGGTGGCGACCACCGTGAAGGTGTACGCCGTGCCGTTGGTCAGACCCGTCACCGAGATCGGAGAGGTCGAACCCGAACCCGTCAATCCACCGGGGGTCGAGGTCACGGTGTAACCCGTGATCGCCGAACCGCCGTTGCTGGCGGGAGCCGTGAAGAAGACCGAGGCGGACGCATTGCCGGCAATCGCCTGCGCGAGGGTCGGAGCGCCCGGAACCGTGATCGGGGTCACCGCGCTCGAGGCCGACGAAGCCGCGCCCGTGCCGGCCGCGTTGGTCGCCGTCACCACGAAGGTGTACGCCGTGCCGTTGGTCAGACCCGACACCACGATCGGGGACGAAGCACCCGTGCCCGTCAAGCCGCCGGGGGTCGAGGTCACGGTGTAACCCGTGACCGCCGAACCGCCGTTGTCCGCGGGAGCGGTGAACGCCACGGAAACCTGCGCGTTGCCCGCCGTACCGGCCACCGCCGTCGGCGCGCCCGGAACCGTGATCGGAGTCACCGCGGCGGACGTATCGGAAGCGGCACCCGTTCCCGCAACGTTGGTCGCGGTGACGGTGAACGTGTAGGCGGTGCCGTTGGTCAGACCCGTCACCACCAGCGGTGATGTCGCGCCGCTCGCCGTGAAGCTGCCCGGATGCGAGGTCACGGTGTAACCCGTGATCGCCGAGCCGCCGTTGCTGGCCGGAGCCGTGAACGCCACGGAAACCTGCGCGTTGCCCGCCGTGCCGGCCACCGCCGTCGGCGCGCCCGGAACCGTGCGCGGCGTGACCGCGTCCGAAGGCGTCGAACCGATGCTGGTGCCCACCGCGTTGGTCGCCGTCACCACGAAGGTGTACGCCGTGCCGTTGGTCAGGCCGGTGATGTCACAGGTGAGAGTCGCGGTGTTGCACGACGCGCCGCCAGGCGTGGCCGTCGCCGTATAACCCGTGATCGCCGAGCCGCCATCGGAGGCCGGAGCCGTCCAGCTCACGCTCGCCTGACCGTTGCCGGGAGTGCCCATGACCGCCAGCGGCGCCGTCGGTGCCGTCGGGTCGGGAGTCGGCGTCACGGAATTCGAGGCATCCGACGCCGGGCCGTTGCCCGCGGCGTTGGTCGCGACCACCGTGAAGGTGTAGGACGTCGCGTTGGTCAGGCCTGTGACCGTGCAGGTCAACAGGGCCGTGGTGCAGGTGAAGTTGCCGGGGGTCGAGGTCACCGTGTATCCGGTGATGGCCGAGCCGCCGTTGCTGGCGGGAGCCGTCCAGCTCACGGCCGCCTGCATGTTGCCGGCCTGCGCCACGACCGCGGTCGGGGCACCCGGAAGGGTGAACGGCGTCACGGCTGCCGAGGTATCGGAGGCCGCGCCGGTGCCGACGCTGTTGGTCGCGGTCACGGTGAACTTGTAAGCGGTGCCGTTGGTCAGACCCGTCACCACGATCGGGGACGAGGCGCCCATGCCGGTCAGGCCGCCGGGCGTCGAGGTCACGGTGTATCCCGTGATCGCCGCGCCGCCGTTGCTGGCGGGAGCGGTGAACGCCACCGAAACCTGCGCGTCACCCGAAGTGCCCGCAACCGCGGTCGGAGCGCCCGGAACGGTCATGGGGGTCACGGCGGCAGACGTGTCGGACGCAGGGCCGGTGCCCGCGGCGGTCGTCGCCGTCACGGTGAACTTGTAAGCCGTGCCGTTTGTCAGGCCCGTCACAACCAGGGGAGACGTCGCGCCGCTCGCCGTGAAGCTGCCCGGATGCGACGTCACGGTGTACGATGTGATGGCCGAACCGCCGTTGTCGGCGGGCGCGGTGAACGCCACCGAAACCTGCGCGTCACCCGAAGTGCCCGCAACCGCGGTCGGAGCGCCCGGGAGGGCCGGAACCACCGCGATGCTCAGGGCCGCCGTATCGGTGCCGCCGGGACCCGTCGCGACGACGTAGTAGTCGTCCTCGGCGCTGACCGCCGTCGGAGTGCCCGAAATCGTACCGGTCGTCGTGTCGAGCGCAAGACCCGCAGGCAGGGCGGGCATCACGGCGTAGCCGGTGATCGGACCGCCGGTCGAGGAGACCGTAAGCGGCGTGATGGCCGCGCTGCGCGTGTACACCACCGAATCGGGGGTGTAGCTGATCGCCGGAGGCGCGGCGATGGTGTTGAACGAAACCATGGTCCAGGCGCCGTTGCCGCTGACGTTGGCAGCGCGCACACGATAGTGGATCCGCGTCGCGTACGGGGCAGCCGAGATGCCGAAACCCGTGTCGGTCAAGGTCGTGTCGTGACCGACCATGGCGAACGTGCTGTCGGTGGAGGCCTGGAAGCGGTAGGAGGACACCGTGCCGGGAACCGTGTTCCACAGGGCGGTGTGATTCACCGCGACATTCACCGCGTTCATCGTCGGGAAGACGAAGGTCGGAGCGGCGGGGATCGCAGGGCCGACGGCGATGCTGACGACAGCCGTATCGGTGCCGCCGGTGCCCGTGGCCACGATGGTGTAATCGGCGGCGGCCGCCTCAAGCGTCGGAGTGCCCGAGATCGCACCCGTGGTGGTGTTGAAGGTCAGGCCGGTGGCCGCGTTCAGGTCGGGCGTGATCGCGTAAGACGCGACGGGGCCGCCCGTGGAGGAGTCGTCGATCGCGGTGATGGCCTGGCCCACGGCGTACACGACCGAATCCGGAGTGTAGCTGATGGCCGGAGGCGCCACGATGGTGGTGAACGAAATCGTGTCGGACCATTCGCCGTTGCCGCCGGCGTTGGCGGCACGCACGCGGACGTGCAGGCGCGTCGCGTAGGGCGCGTCGGTGACCGCGAAGGAGGTGTCCGTCACCACCGTGTCGAGCGGAGTGCTCGCGAAGGTGCTGTCTTCGGAACCCTGCAGGCGGTAATTGGTCACCGGCGGCGTCACCTTGTTCCAGGTGACCGTGAAGGGCACCGGCACGTTGGTGGCGTCGAACACGGGGGCGATGATGACCGGAGCCGGCGGCACGGCGGGGTTCACCACGGTGATCACGATCGAATCGATCGCGTTGGCGCCGTTGTTGGTCGCCGTCACGTAGTGGGTCACAGGGCCGTACATCGCGGCGGGGGTGCCCGAAATCGCGCCGGTCGTCGTGTTGAACGCGAGACCCGAAGGCAACGCGGGGTTGATCGACAGGGCCGCCGTGACCGGACCGGAAATGGTCGGGGTCTGCGCGGTGATGGCGATGCCGGCCGTGGCGTTGATCGAGTCGGCGGCGTAGGTGATCACCGGAGGCTGCGCACCGATGTCGGTCAGCGTCTGGTAGGTCTTCTGGCTTTCGTAGTCGAGCTTGACCCAGTCCGCGGTACGCGCCGTGTTGGCCAGGCGCTGCTCGTCAATGCGACCGTTGAGGTAGTTGGTCGCGTCGTTTGCACGACCGATGAACACGCGGTTGCGCGCCACGTTGGTGATGTTGGGCACCGAGCCCGAGTTTTCGACCAGCGCGCCGTTCAGGTACAACTGGACAGCCGAGGTGGTGCCGCCCTTGCTGACGGCCATGTGGTACCACTGGCCCGCGACCGGAACCGGCGACGCGCTGTTCACGTTGTAGGTGGCGTTGTTCGGACCCCACCGCGTGCCGATGCCAAGGTTGTTGTTCCGGATGACGCCGAAACGGTTGGCCTCGGTGCCGTCCCACATGAAGAAGTAGCGCTCGAAGTTCACGACCGCGTCCAGGTACACCCAGGTCGACCACGAAAGGCCGCTGGAGAAGTTGCTGAAGCCGGCGTAGTTGTTGTCGGCGAAAGCCATGTTGCGACCGAGATCGAGGAACGCGCCGCCGAGCGAGTCGGTACCCGCGTTGGTGCCAACGCCGGTAGGACCGATGCGGTCGGCGGTACCGATCATGCCCGGAATCGAGCCGAACTGGCCGCCGGCGTTACGCAGGATCGCACCGGGAGCGCCGGTCACAGAGTTGGCGCGTGCCGTAACGCTGTCGACGCCACCGAGGTGAACCACGGACACGAAGCCGTTGGAGGTGCCGAACACGGCGCCGGGCGCCGAACTGTCAGCCGCACCGCCGTTGCCCCAGAACATCTTGATGCTTTGGGTGGCGTTGTTGCCGTAGACCGTGTCGACCTTCACCCAGATTTCCGCGGACTTGGCGGAGGAGTTCCAGCTCACGATTTCGTAGGGCAGACGCGTGACGCCGTTGGCCTTGGCGAAGCGCACATCGGCACCGGCGGCAAGCGCCTGCGAGAAGATGGAGGCTTCAGCCTGACCGAGGCGCACCAGCACCGGGAAGTTGGTGACCGTGCCGGCCACGTTCGCGCCGGTGGCGCTGGTGTTCAGGACGATGTTGCGGGAGTTCGACCACGACGCGAAGTTTTCGGAGGCGGCCAGCACGGTGATGTACACCATGGCGGTGTCGTTGCCCTCGGGGCCGACACCGACGATCTGATACGCCGTCTGGGCGGACGCTGCCGTCGGGTCGCCGGAAATCACACCCGTCGAGGTGTTGAGGAACAGGCCTGCGGGCAAGGCGGGCGTGACGCTCCAGCTGGTGATGGTGCCGGTGTAGACCGGATTGTTGGCCGTCGCGGCGAGACCGGCCTGGTAGACGGTCGTGTCGGAGGCGTAGTCCAGGCCCGCGGGCGGCGCCGCAGTGACCGTGAGATTGAAGCTGGTGGAGGTCGACCACGAGCTGTCGGAGTAGGCGGTGACCGTGTAGCTCGTCATGGGGGACGCGTCCGCGGCAGTACCGGTGATTTCACCCGTCGAGGCGTTCAGCGTGAGACCGGCCGGAAGGGCCGGCGACACCCCGTAACGCGTGGCCGGGCCGACGACGGTCGGCGCGGCGATCGGCGTGATCGCGGATTCCTCGAGGACGGTGTAGGCGGGGGCGCTGTAGGCGAGATCCGTGACCGGGACAGAGCCGACCTTCTGGTTCTTGTACTCGAGCCGGGTCCAGTGGCGATCGCGCGCCACGTTCGACATGCGCATTTCGTCCACGCGACCGATCAGGTTGGCGTCGTTGGGAGCGAAGTTCGCGGCGATGTAGTTGAAGGTGCGGTTCACGTCGGGAACGACGGCTTCGGTGCCGGCGCTGCCGCTGAAGGCCAGGTAGTTGCCGTCCTTGTACATGGAGTCGTTGCCCGACCCCTTGCGCATGCTCATGCTGAAGTGCAGCCACACGTTCTGCGTCCAGCTGGTGTTGGCGGTCGAAGGCCAGCCCACGTTGCCGGTGGCGGCGGCCTGCAGACCAAGACGCTGGCTGCCCGTGCCCGACGAACCCACCGCGATGCAGTTCTGATTCGTGAACGAGGTGTCGCTGGCGGCGGTCAGGAAGCTCTTGTACTGGCTTCCCGTCATGTTCACCGACACCCAGCCCGAGAAGGTCAGGTTGGAGTCGGGGAAGGTGCCCTTGGGAAGGTCGCCGATGCGGAACACCGCGGCGTTTCCGGCGCGGAGCGTTCCGACGCCGGACACCGTGTCGGCGCGGCCGACGATGCCGTTGACGGTCGACCAACCGCCGGCGAAGTTCTGCGGCGTGGCGTTGTTCGCGGCACCGGTCGCGCCCGAGTTGGGGCGAATGCCGGTTTGCGCGTTGCCGCCCACGGGGTTACCCATGTGCCACACGCCCACGTAGCCGCTGTTGTTGCTGAACACGCGCGAGCCGTCCGAGCGCGAGGACGCCGACGGGTTGCCGTAGTGGATGCGCACCGGGGTGGTGCCGCTGGCGTTCACGGTGGGCAGAAGCACCCAGATTTCCGCGACCTGGCCCGCGCTGTCCCAGCGATCGATTTCGTAGGCGAGCTGCTCGCCGCCCGGCAGCGAGAAGCGCACATCCGAACCGTCGCCCTTCGACCCGGCGAAGATCGACGCGTGCGCCGAGGTGAGGCGGACCAGCGTCGGGAAGTTCGTTTGCGCCGACGTCACGCCCGCGCTCGCGGTCGTGGTGTTCAGGGTGAAGGTTTTGGTCGCCGCCCATCCCGAGTAATCCTCGGCCGCCGCCACCGTGATGGTCACGGTGTCGAGGATCGAGCCCGCCGCGTTGGTCGCGGTCACGGTGTAATCGGTCGCGGACGAGGCCGCCGTGGGCGTCCCCGTGATCGCACCCGTGCTGGTGTTGAAGGTCAAACCGGCCGGAAGCGCCGGGCTGATGGCCCAGCTTTGAACCGTCCCCGTGACGATCGGCTTGTTGGCGTTGATGGGGCTCACCACGCCGGCCGAGTAGGTGACGGGATGCTGCGCATAGCTCAACGCGGAGGGCAACGCCAGCACCGTGATGTTGAGCACCTGCGAAGTGGAGCCGGTCGCATTGGTGGCGGAGACCGTATAGTTGGTGGCAGCGGAGGCGACCGTCGGCGTGCCGGTGATTTCACCGGTCGTTGTGTTCAACGTGAGGCCGGCGGGCAGCGCGGGGCTCACCGAGAAGCTGGCCACCAGCTGGTTGGGATCGACCAAGCTGCTCACTGTCGGCGTATTCGCCGCAATGGCGACGTCCACACCGTAAATCGATGTGGTGGCAGGGTATGAAAGGCTTGTCGGTGCGGCGGGGTTCACCAGGATGGTGAGCGTATCGCGGCCCACGGTGTCGGCGAAGGTCGCCGTCACGATGAAGGTGTCAAGCGCCGCAATGCCGTTGGGGGTACCCGTGATCACGCCCGTGGTGGTGTTGAAGTTCAAACCGTTCGGGAGGGGTTGATCAATGGCGTAGGAAAGCGGGGCACCCAAGCCCGGAATGCCAAGCACGGGAGAGTTGGCGGCGATCGCCGTGTTGTGCGCGTAAACGACGTTCTTCAGTTCGTAGGCGAGCGGACGCGCGGTCGTGTAGGCCGGGGTGCCCAGGGTCACCGCGGTCGCGGCCGCCTTCTGCGTCTCGTATTCGAGCTTGACCCAATCGGGGCTGCGCCCGATGCTGGAAATGCGGGTTTCGTCGACCTTGATGTTCGCGCCGGGATCGCCCCAACCCACGGGACGGCCGATGAAGTGGGTGGAACGGGCGACGTTACCGAAGTTGTGCCGGTTTTCGGCGGAGGTGGTTCCGGTACCGCGGAAATAGTCCAGCAGCATGGCGCCGTTCTTGTACAAGCGCCAACGACGGCCCGAGGTGCTGTCGCGCGTGACGGTGAACTGCGCCCACTGGTCCTGCGGCAAGAGCGCGTCGGTGATCGTGGTGGTGGCCTCGTTGTCGGTTTCGCCGGTCACGCCGGGGTTCGTTCCGCCCGTACCGCCGGCGCCTCGGACGCGCCAGTTGTGCGTCGCGTCGACGCGTCCCCACCAGAGCACGTGGCTGGTGGAGTTGTTGCCCATGCCGAAGAAGTGCGCCCACGTCGTGTTGACTTGGGGGCTGGGATAGTACATCCACATCGACACCGTCACGGCGTTGTTGGGATAGGTGATGGAGCCCATCGAGAAGTGGTCGCCGTTGTTGCCGGCGCCCTGCGCGCGCAAGCTGTCGGAGAAACCGATCACGCCCGGCTTGGGGGTCATGGTGGCCGTCGAAGGTCCGGCCGGCGTCGCGTTGATCGACGCGCCGTTGTTCACGGCGTTGGGACGGGCCGTGGTGCCCGAGGTGTTGCCGAAGTGCCACACGCCCAGGAAGTTGTTGGAACCGAAGACGCCCGAGGGGCTGGAAGCCGAGACCTCGCCGCTTTTGTTCCAATACACCCGGATCGTCGTGGTGGCGTTCCCGGCAACCGTCGGCACGCGCACCCAAACCGCCGCCGCCGTGGAGCTCCAGGATTCGATTTCAAACGGCAGGGCGGTTTCGCCGTCCCCGCTCGTGAAGCGCACGTCGGCGCCGCCGGACAAGGCCTCCGACAACACGTCGGCGCCCGCCGCGGGCGTCGCGTTGCTGAAGCGCACCAGCACGGGGAAGTCGGTTTGCGCCGTGGCGACATTCGCCCCGCCGTCGCTCGCCTGCGTGTTGATGGTGACGGGGCGATACTTCGTCCACGCATCGTACGGGCCCGCGAAGGCTCCGACGACGAGCGTCAGAAGAGACAACAATGCCACGGAGAACTTTTTCATGACCGACTCCTGGTTCGACAGAAAGCGCAGTGGTTCCAACACAACTTCGTCGCGTAACGACGACGTCCGGTTTGGGGACAGTTGCGGCAATCTATGGCAGGCGCAATACCTTGTGTTGCGGTTTTTAAGATTCCGTTACATTGTTTGTTGCTGTTTTTTGCGCGTATGCGTCAAATGACAGCGCGCACGATAGCGTCAACGACGAATTGAAACCAATTGAAACTTTGAATTCGGAGGAAAATCACGGTAAAGGCGTCGTGAAGTTTTCGTAAAGTGATCATTATCTCAATGAGCAATCTTGATAACGACTTAAGAAAAGTTTTGCGCAGTCCTCTGCTCACACGAAAAAATCAGAATCACGAAATTCGCGCGAAAAACAAAAGCCCCCCTGTCGTCGCCGAACAGGAGGGCCTCGTTGATTTTGAAAATTCAGCAGGTCGTTTATTTTCGCGGACTTTTGATTTCCTGCGAAAATCAGGGCAAGGTGTCGCCCAGAATGCCGCGCTGCAAACGCGACAATTCGCCGCAACCGATTTCAGCCAACGCCAGCAGATCGTTGAGCTGCGCGCGGGTGAAGGTCGCCTCTTCGCCGGTGCCCTGCACCTCCACGAATTCGCCCGTGTCGGTCATCACCACGTTCATGTCCACCTCGGCGTCGACATCTTCCACGTAGTTGAGGTCGAGCACCGGCACACCGTTCACGATGCCCACGCTCACCGCAGACACGAGGCTTTTAAGCGCACGGCCCGCAGGGAACGTCTCGGGTGCGGCCGCCTTCGCTTTCTGCAGCGCGCGCGCGAGGGCGAGATAACCGCCCACGATCGACGCCGTGCGCGTCCCCCCGTCGGCCTCGATCACGTCGCAGTCGATGATGATGCTGCGCTCGCCGAAGGCCGTAAAATCGCACACACCGCGCAGCGCGCGACCGATGAGGCGCTGAATCTCCTGCGTGCGGCCCGACGCGCCGTTGCGTTCGCGCTTCACGCGCGAGCTGGCGCTGCCGGGCAGCAGGCTGTATTCGGCCGTCACCCAGCCCGTGCCTTTGCCCTTCATCCAGCGCGGAACCTCCTCTTCGAGCGTGGCGCAGCACAAAATGCGCGTGCGGCCCACTTCGATGAGGAACGACGACGTGGCGGACTGCACGAAGTCCTCGGTGATCTTGATGGGGCGGAGCTGGTCGGGGGCGCGATTGTCGGGGCGTGTGGTTGTCATGGAGGGGAAAGGTAGAATGGGGGATTGATGCCCTCACCCCACCCCCCGACCTTTCGGTCGACCCCCTCCCCTCTCCTCCGCGCAAGCGATGAAGGAGAGGGGAGCGGGTTAGGGGCGAGAGATAAGCGCAGACTGGGAGCTCAGGATTCTGAACTCAGAGCGCAGAAGCGGAAAGCGGAGACGTTATAACGGACAGCGGAGCAAAATCGACAAAAGCATTCAGTGTGTTTTCGCTGCGCTCTGTCAGCAATGAGTTGTCAGCTCACGAGAGAATACGACCGGTTAAGAACGGCCTTTTCGCGGCAACGCCGCCTTCGCATAACTCCCCAGCACACGCAGTTCACGCGTCAGGGGTTTCAGATCGCGCAGCGCGTCCTTCAGGGGCGAGGCCTTCGCCGACCCCACGGCGTCGAGGTAAAAGCGGTAGTCGAACGCGTTGTCGGGGTCGGGGCGCGATTCGATCTTGGTGAGGTCGATCCCCCGCGCGGCGAACACGCCGGTGATGGCATGCAGAACGCCTGCGCGGTTGCGCGCCGGCACCAAGGTCAGGCTGGTCTTGAAAGGTCCCTCAAGCGGCAGCTTCTCGGCGGCGCGCGCGACGCACAGAAAGCGCGTGTAGTTGTCCGTGCGGTTCTGCACCTTTTTCTTCAGGATCTTCAGCCCGTAAATTTCCGCCGCGGCCTCGCTGGCGAGCGCGCCGACCCGCACGGCGTCATGCGGCAAGGACGCGTTCTCGGCCAATGAGCGCGCCGCGCCCGCCGTATCGTACCACGCCACGGCTTTCGTCTGCGGGTGCCGCGCGAAAAAGTCGCTGCACTGCGCCAGCGCCTGCGGGTGCGAAATCACGGCGCGCAAGTTTTGCAGGCGCGTCCCGGGCAGGGCCATCAGGGCGTGCTCCACGCGCAGGTAGGTCTCGCGCGTCACCGTCAGCGCGTGCCGCGCGAGCAGGTCGTAGTTGTGGTGGATGCTGCCGCCGAGCGAATTCTCGACCGGCACGACCCCGCGGTCGGCCTTCCGCTTTTCCACCGCCGCGAACACCTCGTCGAACGTCTCGCACGGCAAGGTTTTACAACCGGGGAACAACCGTCGTGCGGCCATTTCGCTGTAGGCGCCGGGGACACCTTGGTAGGCGATGAGCATGGGGGAAAGATACGAACGAAGCTCAGAACTCAGAACGCAGAGCGCTGAAACAAAGCCGCAGAGCCCGCCATCGCAATCTCAGATGTGGGGTGATGCCTTTGGGATCAATTTGCGTATCTGAACTCCGAGTTCTGAACTCTGCACTTAAAAAATGCGTGCTCCAACACGGCCTCAGTTCACCACGCGCTTCGCGCCCGCGTAATGCGTCGAAAAATACGGCGACTCCAGCTTGGTGTAGGTCACCCCGATGCCGCTCTGCGAATGGATGAAGTAGCCCTCGCCCATGTAGATGCCCACGTGGTCGATGCGCACGCGCTTGAAGAACACCAGATCACCCGGCTTCAGATCGTCCTTGTCGATCTTCTTGCCGTAGCGCGCCATGGCGGCGGAGCTGCGCGGCAACTGCATGTCGAACGCTTCGTCGAACACGCGCTGCACGAACCCGGAGCAATCCATGCCGCTGCGATCGGCGCCGGCCCACTTGTACTTCACGCCCAGGTACGATTCCGCGATGCGGCGCAATTCGGTCACGTCACCGGAAGGCCTTCCAAGATCCTCGGGGCTGGTCCATGAATAACCCGGTGGCCGCGCGTCCGACCACGTGCCTTCCGACCGCGAATACGCGGGGCGCGGACCCGGCGGGGCGCAGGCGGTTAGGGTCAACAGGATTGTGGCCACCGCCGCCTGCAGGGCCGTGGCATGCCACGGCCGCCCCCGCAAGCGCCGCCACCCCCCCGGCATCATCCCTGAACCGCCTTGAACGCGGTGTTTCCCACGGCGGCTTCCGCGCCTTCGGCCACCTGGAACAGGTCGGCTTCGCCGAACGGCTTGCCGATCAGCTGCAACCCCACGGGCATGCCTTCAGCCGCCGCCACCGGCAACGAGATCGCCGGCAGGCCGGCCAGGTTCACGCCCACCGTGTAAATGTCCTGCAGGTAAATCGCCATCGGATCCTTGAACACGTCGCCCACCTTGGGGGGCGGCGCGGGCATGGTCGGCATGGCGATCACGTCGCACTGCGCGAAGGCCTTGTCGAAGTCGTCGGTGATCACGCGGCGCACTTTCTGCGCCTGCATGTAATACGCGTCGTAGAATCCGGACGACAGCACGTAGGTGCCCAGCAGAATGCGCTTTTTCACTTCGGCGCCGAAGCCTTCGGCGCGGCTGCGCGAGTACAGGTCGACGAGGTTCCTGGGGTTCGCGGCGCGGCGCGTGTAGCGCACGCCGTCGTAACGGGACAGGTTGGCCGAGGCCTCGGCGGTGGCGATCACGTAGTAGGCCGCCACGGCGAACTTCAGCGTGGGCAGGCTGATCTCGACGACCTTGGCGCCTTCGCGCTCGCACGCGGCGAGAGCCGCGCGCACCGACGCGTCGACGCCCGCGTGCAACCCTTCGCCGAAGGCTTCCTTGGGAATGCCGATGACCTTGCCCTTGAGGCCCGCCACGCCGCCCAGAAGCGCGGTGAAATCGGGCGCGGCCTGGGCGGACGAGGTGTTGTCGCGCGGGTCGAAACCCGCGAGCGCGTTCATCACCAGCGCGGCGTCGGCTACGGTGGTGGCGAAGGGGCCGATCTGGTCGAGCGAGGAGGCGTAAGCCACCAGGCCGTAGCGCGACACGCGGCCATAGGTGGGCTTCATCCCGACGATGCCGCAGCAGGCCGCGGGCTGGCGGATGGAGCCGCCGGTGTCGGAGCCGAGCGAGACGGGCACGGTGCCCGAAGCGACCGCGACGGCCGAGCCGCCCGAGGAGCCACCGGGGGTGATGGTCGCATTCACGGGGTTGATGGGTGCTCCGAAGGCGCTGGTTTCCGAGGTGGAACCCATCGCGAATTCATCGAGGTTGGTCTTGCCTACGGGGATCGCCCCGGCGGCCAGCAAACGCCCGATCACCGTGGCATCGTAGGGTGATTCGAAATTTTCGAGGATTTTGGAGCCGCAGGTGGTTTTCCCCGCCGCCACCACGATATTGTCCTTGATGGCGATGGGAACACCTGCGAGAGGACCCAATTTTTCGCCGGCGGCCAGCTTTAGATCGAGCGCCCGGGCCGTTTCCAGCGCGTAATCGGGCAGAACCGAGATGTACGCGTTCAGGTTTTTCGTGACATCGATGCGGTCAAGAGACGCCTGAACCGATTTTTCCGCCGAAATTTCGCCGTTTTGGACCTTGCGGGAGGTCTCGGAAAGGATGGACATGCGGGGAAAGTTACTAAGAGCGGACAGCTGAGAGCTGACAGCTCACAGCAATCCCAACACTTAAATCACCCAAAAAACGGGGAAAAACCGAATCAAACCCTCAACACCACTTAACCAATGGGCTGTTTACGGTCTGTGTTCGCTGCAAGCTGTAAGCTGCAAGCTGTAAGCTGTAAGCTCGCCGCTTAATTCCGCCACCACTTGAGGGTGTACAGCGCGACGCCCATTCCCAACAGGCTGCAGACGTTGAACTTGAAGCCGAAGCCCAGGCGCACCTTGAACATGTACAGGTCGAGCGCCCACCCCCCGCCGTTGTACCCCAGGTCAACCTCCAGCGCCTTCACGAAGAAATTGCGGATGGGGTTGTCCGTGCCGCCGCCGCTCATCTCGCCGAATTTTCCGAGGATGTAACCGAGCGACTCCCCCAACACGCCGCCCACGATGAGGCCGAGCACGACGAAGAAAATGGTCCAGGCGAGATTCCGGTTGCGTTCCATGGAGGGCTTTCGGGGTGGAGAGAGGTTTCAGGGTAAAGGTTAAAAAGTGGGGAGGGGGAAGTGGTAGGTGGCAGGTGGCGAGTCGTGGGGACAGGGATCAGGAATCCTACACGGGTTCCGCGCCGTGTGGTTCCGAACTCTGAGTTCAGAGTTCTGCACTCATCATCATTCGTCCGCGCCGCGGCCTCAGTCTACGGCACGTCTCCGATTTCAGATTTCAGGTTTTAGTCCCCCCCGTCGTACCCGTCCGGATAGGTCACCTTCGCGAGGCTGAGGCCTTGCGGCGGGGCCCAGAAACGCTCTCCCGTGAAGCGACTCTCGAGAATCGCGCGCACAAGCCCGCCGTCGCGGAACTCGGGATGCGCGCCGCGCGCCGCGTCGAACGCCGCGCCGATCAGCGAGCGCACCATCTTGTGGAGAAAGCGGTCGGCCTCGATGTGAACGTGCAGGAACGCTCCCGCACTTTCAACCTCGGCCCGCATCAGGTGGCATTCGGTCGATTTGCCGTCGTCGCGCGGCACCGAAAAGTTCAGGAAATCGCGCCGCCCCAACGCGCTCGCCAGCTCGTCCGCAAACACCGCCGCGTCGAAGGGCCACTGCGGGTGCCAGCTGACGGGCGCCAGCAAGGCCACGGGCCGCAAGGCGACGCGGTACAGATAGCGTCGCCCAAGCGCGTCGAAGCGCGCGTGGAATACGCCCTCGCAGGGCTCCAGCGCCCGCACGCGGATGTGCGGCGCGCACAGGGCATTGAGCGAATGCTGCAGGCGCCGCGGCTCATGCGCCTCTTCGAGATCGAAGTGCGCGACCTGCCCGGTGGCATGCACGCCCGAATCGGTCCGCCCCGCGCCGTGCACCCGGACCTGGTGCCGCGCCACCGTCTCCAACGCGCGCTCCAGCGCGCCTTGCACGGTTTGGGGGCCGTCCTGCAATTGCCACCCGGCGAAGGGCGCGCCGAAGTATTCGATGGTGAGGCGATAGCGGGGCATAAGATCAGAGATTTTTGGTAAGGCTTACGGAAGGGCCCCCCTCTCCCTCTGGGAGAGGGGCAGGGGGTGAGGGTTGCGTCGAACACGCGCCTGCGTTCACTTCACTCTTCACCCTTCAGATGCGGGCTTTCCACCGCCGGGGGTTTGGGGCGCGCGGGCGTGGTGCGTGCGGCCGGTTTCGCGTTCCAGCTCCAGGTTTCGGGGGGAGGCGGCGTTTCCTTGGGGGTGGTGGGGGCGTCTTCGGAATAGGGCGGATCGACGGAGTTGCGACCTTCGGAACGAGTCGGGTCGGCCGCGACGGGCGCGATGAGGCGCGCCTCATCGCGCCCGTCGCGGCCGACCTGCGCGCCGATCAGCGCGCCGAAAACCGGCAGGGCCAAGCCCAACCCAAACAACCACGGCCACAGATCGAACACGCCGCCCGCCACGCTGAAGGCCGACAGGCGCGCGTTGCGCCGCTCCCACGATTCGAACCGGTTCTCAAGCGCGCGGCGACGCGCCTTCAGTTCGGCGGCGGGGGTCTCGGCCGGCAACGCGGCGACAAGGCGCCGCTCCAGGCGCAAGGCCGCGTGATCGCGACCAAGGGCTTTCAGGACCGCCGGGCGCGCGGGCGTGAGCAGCGTCACGCCCGCGACGGCCGAAAACAGCCCGAGGCCCGCGGCGAAGCCCTTCCAGGTGCTTGAAATCATGGGAAAAAGATACCTCGGAGGCCCGACTTTGTACCTTGTCCCGCCTATGATGTCCGCGTTTTTACCCCGCCCCATGCGCCCCGCGTTGTCCCGTCTCCTGTTGACCGCCGGGCTGTTAGCAGCCGCGCACTTGTGCGTCCCCGCCCCGGTGCGCGCCCAAACCCCCGACACGCTGGACGTGTTCGTGCTGTATGTCGAGTTCGAGGACGAAGGCGACGCGAACAACGAAGCCACCACCACGGGCAAGGGTTACTTCGGGTCGGACAAGGACATGAGCTACACGCTCGACCCCAACGGCGAGCAGATCCGCCGCTCGGCCTATTACCTGACCAAGCGGTTCGAGTTCGCGCAGAATTATTTCGACAAGGTTTCGGGGGGCCGCGTGGTGATCCGCCCGCGCATTTTCCCGCCGCCCGGCGGCGACAGCCTGATCACGCCGCCCAAGCTCGACGACCGCATGAAGGCCTACAACCCCGCGTTCGAGGACAAGGCGGCCAAACAAAAGACCAGCGATTTCGCCACGCAGCGCGCCATCGAGCTCATGCGCTTCGTCGTGGAGACCGCGCGCGCCCACGATGTGGCCAACCCCGCGAGCAACCCCTTCAAGGTGGCCGCCGCCGAGCGGGCCACCGCGTCGCCCAACAAGCATCAGGCCTTCCTGATCTTCCACGCCGGCCACTCGCGTCTGGTGGACGGCGGCACGCTGGGGTACCTCGGCGCCAACACTCCCAACGACTTCACCGACTTCTTCGTCACCAAACCCGATTTCAAATACCTGGGCGACAGCACCAACAAGCGCGAGGGCCTCAAACCCGATTCGTTGGGTGTGGTGGTCAACGGGGGGCTCGACACCGTCACCCAGTTCATGATGCTCTCCGAGTCAGCCAGCCAGGACAAGATCAACTGGGGCATCAACGGCATTCTCATCAATCAGCTCGCGCGGCAAATGGGCATGCCCGACCTGTTCGACGTGGTGAAGGGCATCTCCTCGGTCGGCAGCTTCGACCTGATGGACTTCGCGGGTTACAACACCATGCAGGGCTTTCTGCCGATCTTCCCGTCGGCGTGGCCCCGCACCTTCATGGGGTGGGACGACGTCCGCACGGCCCGGCCCGGCGACGCGGGGAACGGGTCGTATTCGGAATACAAGATTCACGCGGCCGACCAACCCGGCCCGGGGCGCACGCGCACGCTCAAGGTTCCCCTCAACGAGCGCGAGTACCTGCTGATCGAAAACCGCCAGCGTGCGGGGCGTGACACGGCGGTCACCGTGTGGTTCAGCGAACCCGCCAACTCCAACGACTTCAAGTTCACGGTCGACGGCTCCGTCACGGTTCCGGTCAGCTTCCTCGATTCGCTCTTCCTCGACTCGCTGTGCACGGGCACGGGCAGCAACCCCTGCGCGAGCAAAACCCCGAACGCCAAAAAGCCGCGGGGCATCATCACCAAGGCCAGCCACTACGACATGGGCCTACCGGGCAACGGCCTTTTGGTGTGGCACGTGAACGAGTGGTTCATGGAACTGGCGCTCCCGCTGGGCGCGGTCAACCTTTATCTGGGCGACCAATACAAGAACCAGTACAAGGGGCTTGAACTGGTGGAGGCCGACGGGGTGCCCAGCATCGGCAAGGAGTTCTCCGACGCGCTCGGCCAGCCGGCCTTCGACTACGGCACCGCGCGCGACATGCTGCCGCACCTGTACCGCAAACGCAAGAACCCGCCCAAGGACACGACCTGGGCTCCGCTCGACACCATCCGCGTGGTGGGCGCACAGGGGTTCGCCAACACCAACGCCTGGAACGACGGGCGCACCCACTTCCGCATCGAGGCTCTTTTGCCCGCAAGCCCGATCCTGGCGCCGGGCACCAGCAGCTTCAGCGGCGACTCGGTGTTCAGCGTGCGCGATTCCGCCATCACCGTGCGCATCCACTGGGCCGATTCGCTCACCAACAAGACGGTGTCCCGCGCGCCCGGCTCGCTCTGGCCGGTGCGCACGGCGGCTTCCGGGAATGCCCGCGCGGTCTCGGTGCTTCGCGACGAGCGGGGGCGCGCGTACGTCGCCAGCGCGGCCGACAGCGGTTCCGTGCAGACCTACGCGGCCACGGGCCGCGCCGCCCTCGCCGCGCGCGACACCGTGCGCGACCGCGACTTCTACGACAGCGTGAAGGTGCTGCTCTCCTCGGGCAACACCCGGCCCGACAACGCCGCCCCCGTGAACTCGTTCGTGGACTCGGTGGGCACTGTGATCGGGTCGGCCACTTCGGGCGACTCCCTCCTCGTGGTGCTCACCACGCGCGGCCTTCACGTTGCCCGCGCCCGCGCCGACTCGCTCACGGCGGCGTGGGACACCGCCGCGGCACCCCGCCTGCGCGGCGGGAACGACCTCAAGCTCACCTTCGCGGGCAAAGCGGGCCCCATGGTGTGGGGCGATCGCGTTTACGCTTTGGACAGCGCCGGTCAACTGCTCAGTTGGGTCTTGGTGTCCGACGATTCCGGCTTCGGAGTCTCCGGCGGACGATTCACCACCTTGCCCGCCGCGGCGACAACGGACTGGCATGCGCTCGCCGGCATCGTGCTGACACCCTCCGGCGGCGCGGATTCGCTCCATGTGCTCGTGGCCGGCCGCCGGGGCGGCTTCGGCGTGGCGGCACGTGTTTCCCCGACCGGAATCAGCAGCGAAATCCCGCTCGCGTGGGGAGGGAAATGGCTCAGCGAGCAGGGCGACAGCGCCGAGACCTTCACCCTCTCCGTTTCCGATTTCGACCGCGACGCCGAAGGCACGGAGGAGGCGTTCCTCCTCGGTTCGCGAGGCGCCGCGCTCCTGTTCCAGGTGCGGGAAGGAACCAACGCGGGCCAGGCCTTCCCCGGTTGGCCTCAGCGTCTGCCGCGGGTCACCCTCGCGCGCGACACGCTGGGCGTTTACCTCGCCGAGGAGCCCAGCCCGCCCGCCCTCACCGACCTCAACCGCGACGGATACCCCGACATCGTGTTCGCCGGGGCGAACGCGATCCACGCCTACGACGGACGAGGCGCCATCGTGCGCGGCTGGCCGTTCCGCCCGCAGCCGCGCCAGATCGTGGGCCTCGCCTACGCCAATCGGCTGCAACCCGGCGGCGTGTTCGGCGCTTCGCCGCTCGCCGTATCGCTGCACGGCTCGCCCGTGATCCTCGTGCCCACGCCCGACGGCCTCATCTACGCCGCCGACAACGCGGGCCGCGCCCTGACCTTCTCCTCGTGGGGCTCATTGCCCGAACTCGGCAAGGGCGCGGGCGCGCTCATGGTCGACAAGGCCGACTGGCCGCTGACGGCGGGCGGCCTCAACCTCGATTCGCTGCTACCCTCCACCGTGCACATCTCGCTGGCGAACCTCGACACCGGCGCGGTCGCTCTTGCGAACGCCGCCGACCGCGACCTCAGCCTGATCGCCCACACCGCCACCGGCTCGCTGAACGTGTGGACGCTGCGCGGGTCGCGCCCGGCGGCGATAAACTGGTTGGTGCCGGGCGGCGACGCCGGACGCTCGCAGCGGCTGAACGCCGCGGCCCTGCCGCGCACCACCGCTCTGGTCCGCGAGGACATCGAGGAGTTCAACCTCTACCCCAGTCCCTTGCGCGGCGGCATCGCGAAGGTTCACCTTAAGCTCGGCACGCAGACGGTTCCGGCGGGCGGACTGCGCGCCCGCGTGCGCGTCTACGACCTTTCGGGGCGCGTGGTCAAGGACGAGAGCTGGAGCCTGGACGCGGGGGGCACGCAACCGGTGCGCGCCCTCGACCTCCGCCACCTCGGTCCCGACGTGTACAGCGTTTTGTGCGAAGTCAGCTTCCCCGGCGGCAAGAAGATGAAGTGGCAGAAGTTGGGAGTGGTGAAGTAGGGGATGTCGCGGGGGAAACTCAGAACTTTGAACTCAAAGTGCAGAAAAACCAAATCAGAGGCGCCCGCCATACATTTCTGAGTTCAGAGTTCTGAGTTCTGATCTTCATTCGTACCTTTCCTCCCCATGAACACCATCGCTCCTCAATCCGTCGTCGGCATCGAATACACCCTCAAGGATGAACAAGGCGGCATCGTCGACAGCAATGTCGGAGGCGAGGCGCTGTATTTCATTCAGGGCTTGGGCACCATCGTGCCCGGTCTGGAAATCGCGCTCAATGGCCGCTCGTTGGGCGAATCCTTCGAGGTGACCGTCAAGGCCGTCGACGGCTACGGCGAGTACGACGCCAACCGCCGCCGCGCCATCCCGCGCGCCTCGGTGCCGCAGCTCAAGGACGTTCAGCCGGGCGCGATGCTGCAGGCCTCCGGCCCCGAAGGCACGTCGGTCGTGACCGTCGCCGAGGTGACCGAAACCGAGATCGTGATCGACGGCAACCACCCCATGGCGGGCAAGGACCTGTTCTTCTCGATCGCGATCAAGGACATCCGCGAGGCCACCCCGGAAGAACTGGCCCACGGCCACATCCACGGCCCCGGCGGACATCACCACCATTAGCAGCAGCGGACAGCCGAGAGCTGACAGCATACAGCAAGACATTCATTTGAAATGGCCCTGTCACCTGCGAACAGATGTCCGGAATGATTAACCTCTCGAATTAGCCCGTTTCACAGCGTGGGCAAGAAATTCAAGGTTACTGGCTGTCCGCTGTAAACTGTAAGCTGTAAGCTCTTAGCTAACTTTCCCCCCATGCCTTCCTTCCGCCTCGCCGTGGTGCAATGCCGCGGAAATGCCCTGATCCCTGAGCGTTTCGCCACCATGACCCGCCTCATTCGCGAAGCGGCGGCGGGCGGCGCCCGGGCGGTCCTGCTCCCCGAGCTCATCCTCCACGATTATTTCTGCATCGAGGAGAACCAGCGGCATTTCGATCTCGCCCACACTCTGGAATCCGAGGCGTCGGTGGCGCTGCGCGACCTGGCCAAGGAACTGGGCGTCGCCATCGTGTTCCCGTTCTTCGAGCGCCGCATGCCCGGCATTTACCAGAACTCGGCCGTGGTGTTCGACGGGGATGGTTCCGACGCGGGCCTGTACCGCAAGATGCACATCCCGCACGATCCGGGTTTCAACGAGAAGTACTACTTCACGCCCGGCGATCTGGGGTTCAAGGCCATTCCCGCCAAGGCAGCGGGCGGCGGCAAGCTCGGCGTGCTGATTTGCTGGGACCAGTGGTACCCCGAGGGCGCGCGCCTCACGGCGCTTGCGGGGGCGGATGTCCTGCTGTACCCCACCGCCATCGGGTGGGACGATTCCGAGTCGGGCTCCGTCTCCCCGGAAGAGGCCAAGGCTCTGGAGGCGCGGCACCTCGACGCGTGGGTGACCATCCAGCGCAGCCACGCCATCGCCAACGGCCTGTTCGTGGCGGCCGCCAACCGCGTGGGGCGCGAGGGTCACCTGCGCTTCTGGGGCAACTCGTTCATCGCCGGCCCGGGTGGTGAAATCATCGCGCGCCTGGATTCCGAAAGCGAAGGCGTGATTTTCGCCGACATCGACCCGGCGCGCACCGAATCCGAGCGCCGCACCTGGCCTTTCCTCCGCGACCGCCGCATCGACGCCTACGGCGGCCTTTTGAACCGCAGCGCGGTCTGACGCCCCGCGACGACATGAAGCCGTGACGCGCCTGAACCGACTGCTTCGCGACGATGTGGCCATCGGGCTCGCGCTCGCGCTGGGCGCGCTGGGCGTCTACCTGCTCACGCTGGCGCCTTCGTTCGCCGGCGAGGAGGATCAAGGCGAGCTCGCGGCGGCGGCGGCCACCTTGGGAAACACCCACCCCACCGGTTACCCCGTGTTCGTGCTGCTGGGCCGCGTCTTTGCGATGCTCCCCTTGGGCGACCTCCGTGTCATCGTCAAGCTGAACCTGATGACCGCCGTGTTCAGCGCCGCCGCGCTGTTCGTGTTCTATCAGGTGTTCGTCTCGCTGCTGCGGGGCGGAGCCCTGAGCCTCGCTCCGCGCGGCGGCGACGAACACCAACGCGCCAAAAGACCCGCGCGGCCAGACGTCGACGGATCCGTGCGCGCGGCGGCGGCGGCGGGCACGCTCACGCTCGCGTTCTCGGAACAGTTCTGGAAGAACGCGCTCAACCTTGAGGTGTACGGCCTGCACATGCTGCTCATCGCATTGGCGACGTGGCTGTTCGTGCGCGTGATGCGCGAGGAATCCGCGGCGGCGAACCCGCGGCACGGAGGGACCGTCAACGCCGGGTCGTGGCCGCTGTTCGTGTACGTCACCGGTCTGAGCTTCGCGCACCACATGATGACGGTGCTGCTCGCGCCCGCACTCTTGTGGATGTATTTCTCCGTTCACGGGTTCAAAGCACCTGCCTGGTTGAAGATGCTGAAGGCCTCGCCGCTGTTTTTGCTGGGCCTGTCCGCCTACGCGTATCTCCCCATCCGTGCGGCCGCCCTGCCCCCGGTGAACTGGGGCGGCCCCTCCTCGTGGAACACGCTGTGGCTGCATGTGAGCGGCCACCAGTACAAGGCGATGATGTTCCGCGCCGTCGAAGTCCCGGTCAAAAAGTTCGCGTTGCTGCTCGAGCGGTTCCCCGGGGTGATGGGCTACCTCCCGCTGCTGGCGGCGGGCATAGGCCTGTTCGCGTTGTACCGTCGCGACCGGCGCTTGTTCGTCTTCACGCTGCTGTTGTTCGCGGCCTGCCTGTTCTATTCGCTGAACTACGATTTCGACGACCCGAATTTTTATCTGCACCTGCACCTGGTGACGGCCTTGTGGGCGGGGGCGGGGGTGCTCGCCCTCGCGCGCCTGGCGGCGCCGGGAACCGCGCGCCGCGCCGTGCTGGCCGCGGGCTTTCTGGTCCCCGCGCTGCCGCTGGCCCTGCATGTGCGCGCGCTGGACGACTCCGGCAATTACGCAACCGAGGATTTCGCGAAGAATCTGCTCGCGCCGCTCGACTCCGGCGCGGTGATCATTTCGAATCAATCGCAGTATCTCACGTCGCCGGCCTTGTACCTGCAGTTCGTGGAAGGTTACCGCCCCGACATCGTGGTGCTGCAGGAAAGCGCATTGGGGTTCAAATCGCATCACGATCAGCTGAAGAGCCGGTACCCGGCGTTCTTCCGCGCGCACCTCGAGGGTCTTGCATCCTCGGTGCCGCGCGGTGATGATCTGCTCGATTCCGCCGCCTTCGTCACACGCTACCGGCGCACCATCGACGCCGTCATGGCCCTGCGCGACGACATGCCGGTGTACTTCTCGCCCGACATCGACGTGCCCCGTTTTTTCCCCGATGTCCGAACCAGCCCGGAGGGGCTGGCGCTCCGCGCGTTCGGGCTCAACGTACCGCCGCTCCCGCGCCCCATCACCTTCTCGTACCGACCACTGCCGGGCAACGACAGCGACATTTCCAACATCCGCAGCTACTACGCGACGGCCTACGTCAATCAGGCGATCCTGCACGGACACGTCAACGATACCGCGGCCGTGCTCGACATGCTGCGCAAGGCCCTGGCGGTGAAGCCGGGCTTCCCGAACGCGGTTCGCCTGTTGCGCTGGGTCCAATACGGGTACTGACCGTCCCGCTGCGGCCGTCACGATCATCATGAAGTCACTGTCCAGGCTGGTGAAACGCGATGCGGCCTGGGGCCTGGGCGCGGCGCTGGCCTCGTTCCTGGTTTACCTCACCACCCTGGCACCCTCCATCGGCCCCGAGGATGCGGGCGAAATCGCCGCCGCCGTGCACGGCCTCGGCATCGTGCACCCCACCGGGTATCCGCTCTACAGCCTGCTCGGCAAGGCGTTCACCCTCGTCGCCCTCACGACCGCCGGCCTTCTGCGCGTCGTCACCGCGCTCAACCTGCTGGGAGCGCTCACAAGCGCGGCGGCGGTGTTCGTGGCCTACCGCCTGTTCCTGACCCTGCTGGGCGGCGACGCCTTCGGACGCGACGGCCGGCGGTCGCGGGGCCGCGCGACGCCCGACGCGAAGGACGCCGCCGCGGAAACCGCGACGCGCCTCGCCGCCGTCACCGGCGCCTTGGTGCTGGCCTTTTCGCGCGTGTTCTGGGGCAACGCGGTGGTGGTCGAAGTGTATGCCCTGCATGCGCTTCTGATGGGCCTCGCCACTTGGTTCTTTCTGGCGGCCATCCGCCTGAGGGAGCGGGGTCCCGGCGGCACGGACGGCGCCCGAACAGCCTCGGGACGGGGAGAGGCCTTCTGGCTGCTTTTCGCCTATACGCTCGGATTGTCCTTCGCGAACCACATGATGACGGTACTGCTCGCGCCGGCGTTTCTGTGGGCGTTCTTCCGCACGCACGGCGGAGGGCGCGCCGCGTGGATCCGCATCGCGCGCGCGGTTCCGGTTTTTCTGCTCGCGCTCACCCTTTACCTGTACCTGCCCCTGCGCGCGGCCCTGCGCCCGTTGATGAACTGGGGGAACCCCGCCGACGCTGCGTCTTTCTGGAACCACGTCACCGGGGCGCAGTATCGCGCGGTGATGTTCTCGTCCGGGGAGGTCGCGGGCGCCAAGACGGCGGCGTTCTTCGCGGCGCTCCCCGGAACGTTCGGGTACCTCCCGCTCGCGTCCGCGCTCGCGGGCCTCGTCTGGTTGTGGCGGCGCGATCGTAACGCCGCGCTCTTCTCGCTGCTGATCTTCGCGGCGGGCCTCGTCTACGCGGTGAACTACGATTTCGACGACCCGAACTTTTACCTCAACCCGCACGTGATGATCGCGCTGTGGGCGGGCGCGGGCCTCGCCGCGCTCGCGACGTCGGCCGCGCGCTTCACTCGGAGTGCGGGGACGTCCCCGCTCATCGGGGCCGTGCGGATCCCGGTGTTCGCCTCCGTTCTTGTGATCGCCTTCCCCCTCGCGGTGAACCACCAGCGCGTCTCCGCGCGGGGCGATCACGTGCTGGAGGATCAGGCGCGGGCGATTCTCGAAGGGTTCGCGCCGGGCGCCGTGGCGGTGAGCGGCGGGAACGTGGATTTCAGTTTTCCCGCCTGGTATCTGCAGTACGTGGAGGGGGTTCGCCCCGACGTGACGGTGATGGACTACTCGCTCTTGGGCGTGCGGTGGCATTACGAACAGATCTTCACGCTCAGGCCGCGGCAGGCGCGGCGAAGCGACGACCGCATGAACGCGCTGGTCGCGGGGTATGTCAACGATCCGGTGCTGGCCAGGCACGGGCTCTCTCCGGCCTTCGCCGACGAAGCGTACACGGCCCGGGTGCAGGCGTTCCTCGTCTCCGCGTTCCTGCGCGCGTGGTTCGCGGAAGCGCCGCTTTACATCGTGGGCCTTGTTCCGCGCGAGGTTTACGGCGACCTGTACGACATCCCCGAAGGCCTCGCCACCCGCCTCGCGGTCGCGCTTCCGGCCGACTGGAGCCCCCGCACCGTCCCTCACCGTGCGTTCCCCGATGACGAGGGGCGCGCCGGCATGCGGACGCGCCGGCATTTTGAAACCGCACGGGCCGTTTACGCCGATGCCTATGCCAATCAGGCGATGTACGCCTACCTTGTCACCGAAAACCGACCGGAAGCCGCCGCCCTCGCCCGCAAGGCCCTCGCCGTCAGGCCCGGCCACCCTCTCGCCGCCGAACTTTTGGCGCGCCTCCGCCGCGAAGAAACCGTACCATGACCGTCATGAAGACTTCACGTCGTTCGTTCCTGCGCAGCGACACCGCCTGCGGCCTTGCGCTCGCGATGACGGCCTTCGCGGTTTACCTTCTCACGCTCTCGCCTTCCATCGGCCCGGAGGACGCGGGCGAGTTGGCGGCGTCGGCCTACACGCTGGGAAACTCGCACCCGACGGGCTATCCGCTGTTCCACCTGCTGGGTCGCATCTTCGCGCTTTTGCCGTTGGGTGATCTGCGCGTGATCGTCAAACTCAATCTCATGGGCGCGGTGCTGTGCGCGGCGGCGGTTCACGCCGCCTGGAGCCTGTTCCTCACGCTGCTGCGCCCCGGGGCCGTGGGCGAGGATCCATCCGCCGCAAAGGGCGACGGCGCGGCGGGCCGCGACGCGGCGATCGCGCGCATCGCGGCCGCGGGCGGCGTGTTGGCGCTCGCGTTTTCGCGCGTGATGTGGGCCAACGCCACGGTGATCGAAGTGTACGCCCTGCACGTCCTGTTCGTCGCGGTCGTCACGCGCTTGTTCGTGCTCGCCAACGAGGCGCATCGCAACGCCCTGCGTCAACCGAAACCCTCCGCCACGCGCCGCGCCGAAACCCTGTGGCAGCTCGCGGTGTACGTGCTGGGCCTGTCGTTCGCCAACCACATGATGACGGTGCTGCTCGCGCCCGCGTTCCTGTGGCTTTATTTCTCGTCGCACGGATACGGGAAAAGCGCGTGGCTGAAGATCGCGCGGGCCGTTCCCGCCTTCGCGCTGGCGCTGTCCGCCTACCTCTATCTGCCGATCCGCGCCATGGTCTCGCCGCTGCGCAACTGGGGCGACCCCGCCGTGTTCGACCGGTTCTGGGCCCACGTGACCGGCGACCAATACCGCGACCGCATGTTCTCCTCGCTGGAGGTCGCCGTCAGAAAGTCGGGCGAGTTCCTGCGCGACCTGCCCACCGACTTCGGGTATCTGCCCCTTCCCTTCATGCTGGTCGGTCTGGCGGTCGCATGGCGCACGCGCCGCCGCCTCGCCGTCTTCACCGGCCTGATTTTCATCACGGCCTTCGTGTACGCGGTCAATTACGATTTTGAGGACGCGAACTTCCGCCTGAACGCGCACCTCGTGGCGGGCTTATGGACGGCGCTCGGCCTCATCGCGGCGGCGGCGTGGTTGGCCAAGTCGGCGGGCTCCGCGCGACGCGCCGCCGCGTTCGCGGCGGGTCTTGCCTTGATCACCGCAACCGCGCCCTTGGCCACCAATTACGCGGTGATGGACGAGAGCGATAACTACGCCGTGGAGGATTTCGTCCGCAACGGCCTCCAATCCGTCGAACCCGACGCGGTGATCGTCTCGGGAACCTTCATCGAGTTCACCTTCGCCGCCTGGTACCTGCAACAGGTCGAAGGCGTGCGCCGCGACGTCCTGATCGCCGATTACTCATTGCTCGGCCTCACATGGTACTACCTGCAGACCGAGAACGCGAGGCCGGCGCTCGCGCCGACGCTGAGGCGGCTCATCCACGAGAACATGAACCGCGACCGCCCCCTGCCGCAGGTCATGCAGGGCACGCAACTTCATCAGAACGCGGATCCGTATCACCTCGCCTTCATCCGCGCGTTCCTGGAGACCTGGCACCCGCTCGCGCCCGTGTACATCGCCGGGCTCGTGCCCGACGGCGCGCTGGGCGACTTTTACGATGTGCCGCAGGGCCTGGTCAAGCGGTTGTACCTCGATCTCCCCGACGAACAACCCCTCACGTTCTTTTCGCTCCGCCCCTTGCCGCGCAAGGACACGCGGCACCTGCACAACGTGCGGGGCGCCTACGCCGAGGCGTACTACAACCAGGCCCTCTACCGCTTCGTCCTGCTCGCCGACGCGGCGGGAGCGGCCACGCTCGCGCGCAAGGCGCTCGAGCTGCGTCCTGAGTTCCCTCAGGCGCGCGCCCTGCTGTCGCAGGCGTTGTCCGCCGGCATGCCGCCCTCCTTCGCGCCGCAGGGTCCGGCCGGTCCCTGACCCCGACGACGCGCCGGTTCGATCCCACGCGACACAAACCCACCATCACGACCACCCGAGACGACCAGACATGACGAAGAGCACATCATCAATCCGCCCCGACAGCCGCTACACCAGCCTCGCGCTGCCCGCCGAATGGGAACCCCAACGCGCCGTGTGGTTCACCTGGCCCCAGAACGCCGACACGTGGACGCCCGTGTGGGAGGATGCCCGCAGGACGTACGAGGTGTTCATCGGCCATGCGCTGCGCTTTCAGGACGTGAACCTTCTGGTCTCCACGCCGCAGCTCAAGACCGAACTGGAGACGCGCCTCGAGCCGGTGCGCGCCGGCAAGCCGCATCGGCTCAGCCTCATCGTCTGCGCCACCAACGACAGCTGGATCCGCGATTACGGCGGCCAGACCGTGAAGGGGACCGACGCCCAAGGGCTGGTTCACCCCGTGCTGGTCTCCTTCGGGTTCAATTCATGGGGAGGCAAGTACCCGCCGTGGGACGCCGACAACGCGGTGCCCGATTTCATGGCGACCTACAGGGGCTACGAACGCGTCGACGTGCCCATGATCCTCGAGGGCGGTTCCATCGACGTCAACGGCGAGGGGCTCTTGCTCACCACCGAGTCGTGCCTGCTCAACCCCAACCGCAACCCCACGCTCACCCGCGCCAAGATCGAACAGGCCCTGCACGACGCACTGGGCGCACGCGCGGTGCTGTGGCTGGAATCGGGCATCGACGGCGACGACACCGATGGTCACATCGACGATCTGGCCCGCTTCACCGACGCGCGCACCGTGGTGTGCGCCGTGGAATCCGATGAACGCGACGAGAACTACGAGGTTTTGCAACGCAACGCCGCGCGCTTGCGCGCCTATGCCGCGGAGTACGGGTTCAAAGTGATCGAGGTTCCCATGCCCGGGCGGCAAATCCGCGCCGGGCTGCGCACCCCCGCGACCTACATGAACTTCCTCATCCTCAACGGGGCGGTGTTGCTGCCGGTGTTCGACGACCCGCGCGACGCGGCCACCATCGACCTGTTCCGCACCCTGTTTGCGGGGCGCGAGATCGTTCCCGTGGATTGCCGGTCACTGGTGTACGGACAGGGGGCGATCCACTGCAGCAGCATGCAGGAGGCGTTGATTTAAATCAAAATTCAGAAATCAAAATTCAGAAAGAACGCCGGGCCAGGCCTGTCAGCGTCGTTCGCCAAACGACCCCAGAACACCGACTGCGTTCGCACTCAACTTTCTGATTTTTGATTTTTGGTTTCTGATTTCTGATTTTCACACACGATTTCCACACATCTCTTCACCGCCTCCACGTCCTTCACTCCCGGCGACGCTTCGACCTTGCTGTTGAGGTCGACCGCAAAGGGGCGCGTGGCGCGGACGGCGTCCGCGATGTTGTGAGGGCCGATGCCGCCCGCCAAAAACACCGGGCGCGGCAGTGCCGCGTCAGCGAGCAGCGACCAGTCGAACGTCTCGCCGGTGCCGCCGAACGCACCGCCCGCCGCGGTGTCCACCAGGAAGAACTCCGGGTGGTGGTCCCGCGCGCGCGGGACCCACTCAGCGCGCAAGCCTCCCCACTCGTTCAGACGCGTTTGCGGCACGGCCTTGATCACCGGCAACGACACATGCGAGATGGTGTCCCAGGTTTCCACGCCGTGCAGTTGCGCCATGCGGATGCCCGTGATCGCCGCGATGCGCGCGATCTCCTCCGGTGCGTGATCGACGAAGACGCCCACGGGGATGGCGCGCGTCAGCGAGGCGATCAGGGGTGCGGCGGCCTCGGGGGTGATGTAGCGTTTGCTGCGGGGCCAAAAGTTGAAGCCGAGGTAATCGACGCCCTGGCCACCGACCGAAAGCTCGTCGAGCGCGCGCGCGTCCTCCGCGCGCGTGATGCCGCACACCTTCACGCGCACACGCGCCCCGTCAACGCCGCCTGCCGTCACGGAAACCACGATGACCTCACAACTCCAGCAGCGCGCCGCCGCGCACCACGAGGCCGCCGCGACCGTCGAAGCCTTCGTACTCGCAGCCGATCAGCAAGCTGGAACGGCGCCCGTTGCGGATGTCGAGCAGGCCGCCGCCGCGCCAGATGAAGCCGTCGCCGTCTCCCGAACCCAAGGCCCACCCGATGCCGCCGGTGGCGGCGGGCACGAACACGCGGCCGAACGGCAGGCGCATGAAACCCGCGGCGAGAATCGGGACGGACGAGGGATGACCCGCAATGCCCTGACCGCTTTGCACGCCGAGCAGAACCTGTTCATCGAAACGGTTGTACACGGCCAGGTTGTAACCGAACCCCGACCCTTCGAAATCGGGGCGGGTCTGAATGCCGAGGTTGCCCGTCACCGCCAAAGGCGGCAACGCGCCTGAAGCCGGCGCCATCGCCAGAATCGAAAAGATGATTGAAAGAATGCGGGTGCGCACATCCCAATTATAACAGGAATGCGCGCACGACCCGGCAGGCATCAATTCGGGTATTCGCCCGCCTGCGCCCGTAAGGGCGGATACCCCGCGGCGCCCGCGTCATGCCGGGTCATCGCACGCTCCACGCGGCTCCAGGTACCGCCGTCGTGGCGCGCCGTCAGGGCCTTCACCAGACCCAACAGGAGCGCCCCGTTCATCGACACGAAGTAGTAGGGAATCAGCAGGAACTTGTAACGGCGCGTGCGTCCGTTGCCGTAGTACCCCAGCACCGCCACCGCATAGAAGACCGCCTGCGCGGCGAGGACGCCCGCGAAGAAGGGCGAGAAGGGCGCCAAGGCGATGTTGGCGAGCAGAAGCGCGATCAGAAGCAGGGGAGCCAGCCAGCGCAACAGCTTGTGCGACAAAAACCCGTAGGCCACCATCGGGCGCAGGGGGTTCAAAAGCGGCAGGTAGCGCGGCAGCAGGTTGAAGTTGGCCTGGCTGATGCGCACCTTGCGGTGAAATTCGCCGTAGGCGTCGAGCGAGGTTTCCTCATGTCCGATGGCCTGCGGCTCGTACACCACCGCCTTGCCCGCGCGCAGCACGTGGGTGGTCACGAAGAAGTCGTCCATCACCTTGCAGTCCACGGGAATCTCGTGATACAGTTCCTTGCGGATGGCGTACAGGCCCCCGTTCGCGCCGATCACCGTTCCCAACTGTCCCTCGTGTTTTTTGATCTCGGACTCGAGGTTCCAGTAAATGCTTTCGCCGATGCTCAGCGCCGCTTCGCCGGCGTCATGCAGAATCAACCGTCCGCACACGCAGCCCACCTCGGGGTTGTCGAAATGCGGCAGCATCTTCTGCAGCACGTTCTTCAGGAGCATCGTGTTCGCGTCGCAGAACACCAAAATGTCGCCGCACGCGGCCGGCACCAGGCGGTTCAACACGGCGGCCTTGCCCGAACGCTGCGGAAAGGCGAACAGCTTGACGTCGGGAGCGTACTGGGCGGCGATCGCCTCGGTACGGTCGGTGGATCCGTCCGAACCGATCAGCACTTCCAGATCGTCACGGGGGTATTCCAGCTCGAAGCTGTTGCGGATCTTTTCATCGAGCGTCTTCTCTTCGTTGTACGCGGCGATGATGAGCGACACCTTGGGGTTGCGGGGGGCGCCGGGCGCGGGGGAAGCGGCCACCGGTTTCCGCATGGGGAACAGGCGCCGCAGCAAGGGCAAGGAAAGCGGATACAGCGCGTAGGTATGGACGAGGAGAAACCCTGCGATCCAGAACGCCGAGGCGACGCCCGTGGCGATCGCCGGGTTCATCAGCTCTTGCCCTCGATGAAGTCCTCGAAGCTGACCTTGCGCTCACGCGCGCCGGAGGAGATGTAGGTCAGCAACTTGACCATCAGATCGGGATCGGCGTAGGCCGAATAGCTGCCGATGATCTCGCCCTTGGGGCTCATGAACAACATGGTGGGAAAGCCCGTCACGCCCCACTCGCGGCCCGCGACCTCGCGTTCCGACATGCGCTTGCCTTTCCACACCACGGTCTTCTGGCTCTCCGCGTTGATCTTCACGCTCTGGAAATTCTTTTCCAGTTCGGCCATCACCGGCGCGGCCTTGAAGGTCACGGTGTTGAGCTTGCGGCAATACCCGCACCAATCCGTATACACCGTCACGAACACGTACTTGCCCGACGCCGCCGCCCGCTTGACGCCGTCCTCCAGCGGAACCCAAGTGAGGGCCTTGGCCGGAGCCGCGGCCTTTTTGAGCGCGGGTGCCTGCTGGGCCTGGGTCGAGGCGACGAGCAGGACGACGGACAGGGCCAGCAGTGCGGAGAAGCGTTTCATGACGGGAGAACCGGTGTCGGGGTGGAACGTTGGGGTGACGGCGGCGTCGCGCGTTCGCCGGTCAGGCGAGCGCGGCGTCGAGCTTCTCGGTGATTTTGCCCTTGGGGTACGCGCCCACCAGCTGCTGCACCATCTCGCCGTTCTTGAAGAACAGCAGCGTGGGAATGCTGCGGATGCCGTAGCGCGAGGCGATGTCGCCGGCCTCGTCGGTGTTCAGCTTGGCGACCTTGGCGCGCCCTTCGTATTCCGTGGCGATCTGCTCGACCACCGGGCCGACCATGCGGCACGGACCGCACCACGGAGCCCAAAAATCCACCAGAACCGTGCCCTGGTGGGACACCACTTCGCTGTCGAAATTGTCGTTGGTCAGTTCAATCACGTTGCCGGCCATGAGTCGTATCCTTTCGAATGTCCTGTTTCTGCAAAAATTCATCCATGCGGGCGATCACCCGCTCCTGAAATGGTCTCCATGCCTCCGGGTGACCGGCGAGGCGCGCATACTGCTCGTGGAAGTCCGCGGGTGTCATGCCATGGCGAGCCAAAACGGCTCTCCGCAATTCCGCAGCCCGGGCCAGATCGCCGCTCATGGCTGTGGAAACCAGTTTCAGATCCACGTACAAATCTACAAACTTGGCATCCGGCTCATACCGGGAGGCCTGGCAGCCGCCGAGAGCCAACAACCCCGCGCCGAGCCAGAATTCCGGACGAAATCCGGGGATTTTGCGAAGCATGGTGGTGCGTGCGGGCGTCATGATGTCTTCAATCTAGGGTTGAGGGAGTCGCGCGGGGTTTGCAAACGGCCTTTTCCCGGTCACGGGTGTGTCGGATCATGCCACATTTGGGTCACGCTCCGGGGCGGGTGTCGTTTCCGGAAGAAAACAGGCCCTGGGCGAACGAAGCGCGATCGAAAGGCAACAGGTCGTCGAGGGCTTCGCCGACGCCGACCCAGCGGACGGGCACGTCGAATTCACGGGACAACGTCAGCACCGCGCCGCCCTTGGCGGTGCCGTCGAGCTTGGTGATGACCAGGCCCGTCAGATCGGCGGCCGCCCCGAACCCCTTGAATTGGGGCAAGGCGTTTTGTCCGGTGTTGCCGTCGATCACGAGCAAGGTTTCATGGGGCAACGACGCGTCGTGTTTGCGGAGCACGCGCACGAGCTTGCGGAGCTCCTCCATGAGATTGTCCTTGGTGTGCAGGCGGCCCGCGGTATCGATCAGCAACACGTCGTGCCCGCGCGCCTTGGCGGCGGCATAGGCATCGAAGGCCACCGCGGCCGCATCGGAACCGTCCTGGTGACGGACGATCTCCACGCCGGCGCGCTGCGCCCAGGTGTCGAGCTGCGCGATGGCGCCCGCCCGGAACGTGTCGCAGGCGGCCAGCAAAACGCTTTTGCCCTCGGCGCGCAGACGATGCGCGATCTTGGCGACCGATGTGGTCTTGCCCGCGCCGTTCACCCCCACGAACATGATCACGTAAGGCTTGGGAAGAGGGCCGGGGGGCGGCGTGGGTTCGCGCAGCAGGTTTTTCGCCTCGTCGGCGAGCCACTGCAGCAACTGTTCGGGCGACACGTCGCCGCCGCGCGCGCGCGCGCGCACCCCCTCCAGGATCGTCTGCGCCGTCTCGATGCCGATATCGGCCGCCAAGAGCTTTTCCTCCAGAGACTCGATGACGTCGTCGGTGAGGCGGCCCTTGCCCAGCACGCCGAGGATTTCACGCGTCAGCGACTGACGCGTGCGCGACAGCCCGTCGCGGATTTTATCGAAAAGACCCATGCGTGTTTTTTTGGGGAGTGGTGGGATATACGGGCGGTAGGGGCGAATGATTATTCGCCCCTACCGCCCTTACGAAACACGCCTGAACGGGCGATTGTAGGGGCGAATAATCATTCGCCCCTGCCGCCCTTTACAGGCGCGTTTCGACGTGGTCGACCAGGCCGTAGGCCTTGGCCTGTTCGGCGGTCATGTGGTTGTCGCGGTCGGTGTCGAGGCCGATCTGCTCGGGGGTCTGACCGCTGTGCGTGGCGAGGATCTTGTTGAGCGTCTGATGGATGCGCAGCATCTCCTCGGCCTGTATGGCGATGTCCGACGCGGGGCCGAACATGTGGCCCTGAATCAGCGGCTGGTGGATCATCACGCGGGAGTTGGGCCACGCGTACCGGCGGCCCTTGGTTCCCGCGGCGAGCAGCACCGCGCCGAAGCTGGCGGCCTGCCCCATCACCACGGTGGACACCGGCGACTTGATCGCCTGCATCATGTCGTAGATGGCGAGGCCCGAAGACACCACGCCGCCGGGGCTGTTGATGTACAACGTGATCTCGTCGTGACTCTTGGAGTCGAGATAGAGGAACTGCTTGATGATGCGCTCGGCGCTTTCATCCTCCACCGCGGACCACAGGAAGATCTTGCGCTGCTTGATGAAGGACTCGGCGATCTCCTTGCCCAGGGGCTGGCCTTCGTCCTTGTCCTTCTTTTCGTCCTTGCTCTTCTCGTCGTCGTCCATGCGCCAGTTCTGCATGATGCTCCCCAGGGTCGGTTTTACAAGGGGATAAGATACATCGGGGGTGTGCACAGGCAAGGGTGTTGCGGGATGCAACAGATGCGGCAAAAGGGAATGATGGAAGTAGGGCGCGATGGATAAAAAAGGGGTAACGACCGATGGGGCGCGGTCACCCCAACAAAGTGTCCCGTAAGCGCGAGCTCTTGCCCGCCCTTAAAGAGCGCCCCACCCCACGGTGCCGTCGGGGTTGTCCTTCAGGACGAAGCCGCGGGCCTTGAAGGCGTCGCGGATGGCGTCGCTGCGGGCCCAGTCCTTGGCCGCGCGCGCCTGCGCGCGCTCGGCCAGGAGGGGCAAGAGCTCCTCGGGCAAATCGGCCGCCGGAGCGGCTTCCGGGGCTTCGGTAAGGCGCAGGCCGAGGATCTTGTCGAACGCGCTGACGAGGCCGGCTTTTTCGCCTTCCATCAGGTCGGCATCCTTGAGCATCAGGTTGAGGATGCCCAGCGCCTGCGGCACGTTCAGATCATCGCCCACGGCTTCCAGAAAGCGCGCGCGCCACGCCTGCGCGCGCTCGGAGGCGATGGAGGCCGCCTTGCCGATCAGCGGGTCGGTGCGCTTGCGCAGATTGCGGAGCGAATCGCGCGCGGTGTCCAGCCCCTTGTAGCTGAAATTCAGATAGTTGCGGTAGTGCGCGGTGAGGCAGAAATAGCGATAGTCCATCGCCGAGTAGCCTTGGCGGATGAGCACGTCGAGGGTGACGAACTCCCCGGCCGACTTCGACATCTTGCCGGCACCCTTTCCCGTTTCATCGGGGGCTTCCAGCAGCCAGCCGCCGTGGATCCAGAAGCGCGCGAAGGGCTTGCCCGTGGCGCACTCCGACTGCGCGATCTCGTTGGTGTGGTGGACGCGGATGTGATCGGTGCCGCCGCAGTGGATGTCGAGCGTTTCGCCTAAAAGCTTCATGGCCATCGCGGAACATTCGACATGCCACCCGGGGAACCCCTTGCCCCACGGCGACTCCCACTCCATGGCCCGCTGCGTGTCGGTGGGCGAGAACTTCCAGAGCGAGAAGTCGGTGGGGCCGCGCTTACCCTCGTTCAGGGCCACGCGCGCGCCGGCTTGCATGCCCTCGATGTCGAGGCCCGCGAACTCGGGATAGCGCGGGAACTTCGCGGTATCGAAATAAATGCCGTCGCCGGGCACCGTGTAGGTGTAGCCTTTGCGCTCCAGTTCCTGAATCAACGCGATCTGCTCGGGTATGTGCCCGGTGGCCTTGGGCCACGCGGTGGGTTCCAGGATGTTGAGCGCCTTCCAGTCCTTGAAGAACGCCTGCGCGTAGAAGTCGGCGATGTCCCACACCGTCTTGCCCTCGCGGCGCGCGCCCTTCTCCATCTTGTCCTCGCCGCTGTCGGCGTCGGAGGTGAGATGGCCCACGTCGGTGATGTTCACCACGTGACGCACCTGATAGTCCCATGCCTCCAGCGTGCGGCGCAAAAGGTCCTCGAACACGTAAGTGCGCAGGTTGCCGATGTGCGCGAAGTGGTACACCGTGGGGCCGCAGCAGTACATCTTCACGACTCCCGGGGTCAGGGGCTCGAAAGGCTGCTTGGCGCGGACGGCGGTGTTGTAGAAGGAAAGCTGCATGAGGGGAGGAAAGATAGATAGGGGGTGACTTACGCGTCCTCCGGCACCCCCACCACCGTGAGGTACAACACCCCGTGGCTCAGAGGCACGCCCAACAATTCGTTCACGAGGTCGTCGTAGTAGCCGCCGATGCCCGAGGAGCCGAGAGCGCATTGCCCGGCCCACAGCTGGATGCGCTCGCCGATCATGCCGCAATCCATGCAGGCGTAGCGGTAGCCGCGGTCGCCGTAATCGGACACCAGCGCCTCCATGTCGGCGGTGTACACCAGCGCGAAGGAGCAGTCGGAGGCGATGTCCTGGCCGAGACTGATGGCGTGCAGGTCGTCGCGGAAGTCGCCCTCGCGCCGCGAGGTGAGCGATAACGTGTCCGTGTCCACTTCGTACACCCCGGCCGGCAACCCCGCCACCGCGAACGCGACGAGGTGAAGACGGAGCGCGTCGCGCGTGAGCAGGCCGCGCTCATGCCCCGCGCCCAGCGCGCGGTGGGCGAACCGGAGCATGTCCTCCGCGTCGCCACGCGAAACGGAGCCGCCGGAAAAATGTCGCGTGGAACGGCGGCCGAGGATCGCGGTCTGGGCGTTGAAGGATTCGAACGTGTGGCGAGGGTGGTCCGTCGCGGCCTCTGCGTGTTGCGCCTCGTGAGATTCTTCGTGACGCTCTTGGTGGTGCCGCTCCTCGCCGGAATCTTCCGCGGCCTTCGCAAGGGGCGAGGGCGCCGTGGGAACCAGCAGCTCCGGCGCGGGCGGCACGGGGATGGGAGGCCGCAGGGTATCGCCGGCGCCGAGGCGCTCGCAGGCGTTCTGCTGCACCATCATGGGGTCGTCGGGCTCGGCGCGCATGACCGCCAGTTCGGGCCGCGGCCCCGGCCTTTGCCCGCCCGAAACGCCCAAGGTGCCGCCGGGCCCGAGAGCCACGCCCAACAAGGGCGCCTCCTCTTTCCGGCCCAGAAAGAACAGCTCCTCCAGCCCGTCGTCGAGGAATGAGGCGAGCGGCACGGCATCGAGGCCCATGGCCTCGGCCATCTCCAGCAGATTGGCCGCCGCGTGCCCGGTGTCGAGCAGGATGCGACGGTAGGCGCGCTCGCGGTAGCGCCAGGCGCTGCGCGCGTACAGGCCGGTGAACAACACCATGCAATCGGCCGCCGCGACCGCGGAGTGGCCGAGGAAGTGGTGCTTGAGATCGGCGAAGAAGTCGCCTTCCCACACGGGGATCAGCGCCGAGCGGCGCGAGTGGTAGTGGTACAGGCCCGCGGGAAGATCGGCGTAACGGCGCACCGCGACGTACACCTCGGTGGGGTACAAGCCTCCCGCCGACGGCGCGGCGCGCAAAAACAGGTCGCGTTCGCCGAGGCCCGAGGGGCTCGCACCGGCGTCGGCCAAGCGCGCGGTGAGGCCCAAGGTGCAATGCAGCAGGCGCGTCAGCGGGGGAAGGATGTCGTCGCGCAGCCAGGGATACAGCGGGTCAGGCGGGGTCGCCGCATCCTTGAACAAGGCCTGCAAATGGGGAATCAGGTCGATGCTGCGACCTTCCGGCACATCCTTGAACGGCTCGGGTTGCTCCGACCAGCGGGCGCCTCCCAAACGATCGATGGTCTCGGGCCGGTACTTGGTGAGTTCGTGGTAACGCTCTGTGAAGCTGGGCACGATCGTGTCCTGATTTGATGGCCGGAGGATTTTACTCCGCCGGCACCTTCACAAACCGCGAAGGATTTCTGGGGGCACTGTATGCGGTTTGTGCCCAGGTGCCGCCGGGGTCAAATCCGAAGGCCAAATCAGGGCACGATCCGAACATGTGCGCAAGGTAAGCAGGGATGCGCTTTTTGTACACTATACGCCCATGTTTCCGCGCTTTTCCCGCGCCCTTGCGGCGCTCGCCCACAACGGCCCGTTCGTCACCCCGACCCGCCTCGCCGCGTGGCTGTCTCCCTGCGCGCTTCTGCTCCCCCCTGACGCTTCCGCCCTGACGGCCGGCTCGTTCAACCGCAACGCGGCTCACATTGAATGGCGGACCGTGGAAACCAACCACTTCCGGTTCCACTACCCGCGCGACCTGAGCCCCGTGACCGGCCACGTCGCCGGCATCGCCGAGGCCGTGGCCCCCGGCATCATCAAGCGCTACAATGTGAACCTGCCGGGCAAGGTGGAGTTCGTGGTGCGCGACGACATCTTCTCCAACGGCTGGGCCAACTCGCTGCAGAACACCATGACCGTTTGGTCGACCGACTGGGATTTCCCCGTGCGCAGCACGCACAACTGGCTGCGCGACGTGGTGACCCACGAGTTCGCGCACCTGGTCTCCATCCAGTCGGGTTCCAAACTCCCGGCCTTCATTCAGGGCGTGGTGGTCGGTTACGAGGACTACTACAACGAGCCGGTGCGGGGCAGCCTCTCGACCGTGTTCCCGTTCATGGGGCAGCCGGCCTGGTTCGCCGAGGGCGTCGCGCAATACGAGTCGGAGCGGGCGGGGTTCGACGCGTGGGATTCCCACCGCGACATGCTGCTCCGCGTGTCGGTGCTGGAGGACAAGCTCCTGCCGATCGAACGCATGGACGTGTTCGCGGGCAACGGGCTCGAGTACGAACTGGGCCCGTACACGCAGGGGTTCGGCCTCACGCGCTTCATCGCCGCGCGCTACGGCGACGACGCGCTGATCCGCCTGTGGGCGGAGAACTCGCGCATCCATCGGCAAACGCTTTCGGGCGCTATGGAGCGCGTGCTCGGCAAAACCGACCGCGAGGTCCACGAGGAATGGAAGAACGAACTGACCGCGCGCTACACCGAGCAGGCCAAGGCCTTGGGAACTCTCGTGCAGGGACAGAAGCTCACCGGACGCGGCTTCTACAACTACTACCCGCGCTGGGACGCGGCGGGCACGGGGCTGTTCTACGTGAGCAACGGCACGCGCGACGACTTCCGCGCCACGCTCGGTCATGTGGCGCTGGCCGACACGACCAAGGAGGAAGGCGAGCGCTTCAAGCCCATCCCCGGCGCGCGCGGCTACTTCGACGTGGCCCGCGACGACAGCACCTTCCTGTTTTCCTCGGCGAAGGACACCGACCCGCAGGGCGTGCGCACCCTCGACATCTACCAGCGCAACCTGCGCCGCGAGGCGAAGCTCCTGGAGCGCAAGGATCCCACCGAAAAACGGTACACGCGCGACTTCAACGCCGCGCATCCGTCCTACAGCCGCGACGGCACCAAGGTCGCGTTCGTGCGCGGCGGGGCCTCCAACTTCCGCCTCTACGTGGCCCCCGTGCCCGAGGGCGACTCCCTCGCCGCCGACGAGCCGCGGGCGATTTGGCCGCCCGAAGACACGCTCGCGAACCGCTTCGGATTCAACATTTATTCGCCGCGCTTTTCGCCCGACGGCACGCGCCTGCTCTTCTCCTACTTCGACGGCACCACGCGCAACGTCGGGCTGGTGGGCGGGGACGGGCGCGGCTTCCGTGCGGTGCGCGCGGGCGCTCATGACGAACGCGACCCCGTATGGGCCCCCGACGGCAAGTCGTTCTATTACGCGTCGGACGAAACCGGCATCTACAACATCCGCCGCCACGACCTTGCCACCGGCGCCGATGTGGCGCTCACGAACGTGATCGGGGGCGCGTTCTCGCCCGCCGTCTCCCCCGACGGGACGAAGCTGGCCTACATCAACTACGACAAGGACGGCTTCTCGCTGTACCTCCTGCCGGTCGCGGATTCCGCCGGCGTTTTGGCCGCCGGCCTGCCGACTCCGCCCGCCGCGGCGCGCAGCGCGCACGCCGCCGACCTTGCCGGCGGGCATGCCGCCAAGGCCGATGCCCCGTTCATCGAAACGCACGACTTCGAAGGCCGCGACCAGGCCTACCTCCCCGTGCCCACGCGCGGCATCCTCACGCCGCTGATCTTCGGCCAGGAGGCCATGGCCTCAACCCGGCAAAAGGGCGTGATCCCCGAGGACGGCATCACCAAGTGGCTGGTGGGCGCCTCGGGCTACCTCACCGATCCCGTGCTCAAGAACGAGCTCAGCGGCGCGTTGCTGGTTGAAGTGGGCAAGGGGTTCGATTACTTCGGCAAGCACAGCGCGCTGGTGTCGCCCGACAAGGAATCGCAACTGTTCCTCTCGCTCTCGAACAAATCGACGCCCGTGAACCTGGGGGCCTCGTTCTTCCGGGGAAACCTCAACAGTTACGACACGGTCACCAACCGCGACGTGCTTTTGCCCGGCGGCGGCACGGGCGACGTGGTGACGCGCCAGGATTATGCGCTGACGTTCAAGGGTCTAGAGGCCTCGGCAGGCTACGACCTGTTCGACGCCACCACGGTGGGCGACGCCGACAAGTCGAGCCAGGTGCGCGTCGCCGCGGGCTACGGCTGGAACGACTTCAACTTCTACGACCTCGGCGGCGGCCAGGGGTTCTCGTTCACTTACTTCAAGCGGTTGTACGTGAACACCATGTTGACCCTGCAGGGCGCCGGCTACAGCGACAAAAGCCTGGTCGCCCCGTCGGGGTTCGCCGCCGTCATCAGCCACACCGTGAGCCGGAGCGATCTGTTCGCCTGCGACAGCGCGTACACCAGCCAGTGCTTCACGTTCGAGAACAACGTGGTGACCCCTCTGTACCGCCGCTATGCATTGCAGGACCTCGACGCCGGCGTCACCTACGGCCGCGCCATGCCGTGGTCGAAGAACAGCGCGCTCGTGCTCTCGGCTTTCTCGGGTTCGGTGTTCGGGCTTCCGGCGGTGAACCCCGCCGACTCCACTTCCGACTTCTTCGAGAAGGGCCTCATGCTGCGCGGATACCCCTACCTGCGCGACATCGAGAACCTCACGCTCAAGGGCCGCAATACCTTGACGCTCAGCGCCGACATGAATCAGCCGCTGCTGCCCGACCTGTACCAGCGCTACTGGATCGTGTTCATCGAGGACCTGTACGCCAACCTGTTCTGGGAAGCCGGGCGCGCGTGGAACGGCTCACCCTTGGCCGCCGCGCTCGTCGACGCCGACGCCTGGAAACGCGACACGCGCGTGGACGGATGGTTCCAGAGCGTGGGCACGGGCCTCAAGGTCAACGCGCGCATCTACCACAACTACCCGTTCCTGATGTACGTGGAAGGCGCGCGCGCGCTCTCGGGCATACCCGACGGCCGCGGCGGCTTCCTCAAGCTCGCCCCCGTCCGGCTTGCGGGCGTTGATCTTCCCGTCACCCAGGTGCGCTTCGGCGTGACCTTCGGCTTGTACAACGGCCTGCTCGGCCACGAGGAGGGCGAGGTGAAGGCGGGCGGCGCGGTGGGCCTGCGCCGCGAGAACCGCCACCCCCTCAATCCGACCTCGCCCTTCACCGTCACGCGCTGACCCCATGAGAGCGAAACCGCAAACCGTTCCGTCATCCGCCCCGGTCAAACCCGCGGGCAAGCCCGGGGGAACCGCGCCGGCGGCCCGGTTTCCGGAGCCCGCGGGATGGGCGTACGTGAACGGCACGATCGTCAAGGCCGGCAAGGCCTCCGTCTCGGTGTTCGACCGCGGGCTGGTTCTGGGGGACGGGTTGTTCGAAACCCTGCGCGCGCGCGACGGCAAGCCCGAGTTCCTGAATTTGCACTACCGCCGCCTGACACGCTCTGCCAAACGGTTGCGCATCGCCGTGCCGGTGACCGAGGAGGACCTCAGGGAGATCATCGCGACGCTGTGCCGCAAGAGCCGCACGAACGACGCGGCGGTGCGCATCACCCTCACGCGCGGCCGGTATTTTGGGGGCCTTTCGATCGACCCCTCGGTGCCACCCTCGCTGATCATCACCGTGACGCCGGTGCCGCCGGCATCACCCGCGCTGCGCGCGCGCGGCGTGAAGGTGGCGATCTCGTCGATCAACAAAGCCGCGGCCTCCGGCCTCGACCCGCGGGTCAAATCGATCAACTACCTCGCCAACATCTTCGCCAAGGCCGAAGGCGACGCGCGCGGCGCGTACGAAGCCATTTTGCTGGGCGCGCGCGGCGAGATCGCGGAACTTTCGACCTCGAGTTTCTTCTGCGTGTTCCGCGAGCAAGGTCGCGACGTGGTGGTGACACCGCCGATCGACACCGGCATTCTGCCGGGCATCACGCGGCAGGTGCTGTTGCGCGAAATGAAGCGTGCACGCGTTGCGTTCCGCGAAGGGGAGGTTTTCCCCCGCGATGTCGCGCGCATGAGCGAAGCGTTTCTGTGTTCGTCGGTACGCGGGCCCGTGCCCATCGTGAAGATCGAGAAAGCCAAGGTGGGCACCGGCAAACCGGGGCCCGTGTTCGCGCGGTTGCTTGGGCTTTACGAGAAGGCCTGCGAGCGGGAAGTGACGGGTTGAGGACTAACCCTCAATCACCTTCACGTCTTCGGCCTGCGGGCCTTTCTTGCCCTTGACCACATCGAAGCTCACCACCGCCCCTTCGGCCAAGGCGCGGTACCCGTTCACCTGAATCGCGTTGTAATGCACGAACACGTCTTCGCCGCCTTCGACGCCGATGAATCCGAATCCTTTGGATTCGTTGTACCACTTCACAATGCCCTGTTTCCGCATACCGATCCTTTAAAAGTCCGAATGCCCCAGCGGCAAACCGGATCGTAAACGTACCTCAATCCCGGGGAGTCGGGATGAGCAGCGCGGGAGCGCGCGGCGAGCCGCGCACGCGTCGTCCGTCCAGGCGTCGTCCATCATCCCGAATGCCTTCCGGAACACGGATGAGCGATGCGGAGGAGGAACGACGGGGCACCAGCGACGAGGGCGCAAAGTCATTGTACCACAACCCGTCCTCCCGCGCGGCCCACAGCCTGTTCCCGACCACGCGCAGATCCCACACCGGGGCGAACTCATGCGCGCGCACGTCCCAGGTGACGCCCGCATCGTCGCTCGACCAGATCCAGTGCTGCAACGACTGGTTCAAGCCGACGTAAAGACGAGATCCTTGCACGGCCAACGAGGTGATGACTCGCCCCGGCATCCCCGCGATGTCCTTCGCCTGCCAGGTCAGAGGGTCCGAGGCCCGCGCCCGAAAGACGCCTCCTTCGGTCGCCGCGAACAGAAAGGAATCCACCGCGACCACCTCGTAGGCCTGCCGCTGCAGGTCGTCACCCCACGTGGTCAAGGTCCAAAGGGCGCCGCCGCGCTCGCGCACGAACAGGTACGCTCCCAGACCGGCGAAGAGCCGGCCCCCCACCGCCCCGATCCAGTTCGTCCCGAACTGCGTGAGTCCCGTGTTGTAGGGGGTCCAGGTTGTCGGGGTTTTCAGGTTGATGACATAAATCCCCGAGAACCCCAGGCCCGCGTACAGGCTGTCGCCGAGCGTCGTCAGGCCGAGCACGGTTTCCTGCGGGAGGCCGCTCCCGAAGGCCACCCACGTTTGCCCCCCGTTCGTCGTGCGGTGCACGCCTTGTCCGTCGGTGGCGGCGAACAATCCCGAGTCGTTCGCGTGGAGCAGGTAATAGGGCACCCCTCCCACCGGTTGGGTCGCCGTCGACTGCCACGACAGGCCGCCGTTGCTCCGGTAAACCAAAGAGTCGGTGACGGCGAAGTGAACGCCCGCATGCGACGCCAACGAATAGACGCCGCGCGTGGTGTCGAGACCCGCCGCGCGCGTCCAGTTCTGCGCGGCCGCGGGAGTGGCGGACAACACGACCGCGGCACCAAAACCGATGCCGAAGCGGCGAACGGTCATCACGGGAACTCCCGCGCAAAGGCGATGAAGTCCGTCACCGGAAGTTTGGGCAGGCCCATGCGCGAAGCGTTCGCGGCGATCTGCGCACGGTGATGGATGCCATGAAGAAACACGTGCGCAAGAATGTCGGCGACGCTCGATTCCATGGGCGTTCCGTCGAAGCGGGTATATCGATACATCCGCCCCGGTTGCGTGACATCCGCCTCCACGGCCGCGGTCAATCCGGCATCGTTCGCGGCCCGCAAAGCATCGAGTTCACCGGGCGGCACCGCCACCCAGATCTTGTTTTCGGGCAAGGCGCCGCGGAGTCGCACGAGCCACGCCTCCTCGGCCCGCAACACATGGGACAACATCTTGAGGCTATACTCATCGCTCGCGGCGTGCGCGAGCGCCCATTCGACAGTCAACCGATTGGCCCATGCACGATGGGCATTGAGTCGTGCGAGCATGGCATCCTCCCCGCATCCGTCTCATGTCGGCGGACGCGCGCCCTCCAACTTAAGTTTTGGGTCATGGACTGGCTCTCAGCGCAACTCCGCGTCCGCACCCCCGGGCGCGGCCTGCACGACATCACTGCCCGCATCCTCGCCGAAGTGGAAAAGCTCGGCGCGCGCGAAGGCATGCTCTTTCTGTACCTGCAGCACACCAGCGCCTCGCTGTGCATCAGCGAGAACTGGGACCCCACCGCCAAACGCGACCTCGAATCCTTCCTCGAACGCCTCGCGCCCGACGGCGAGCGCTGGCACGCGCACACCCTCGAGGGTGATGACGATTCCTCGTCGCACATGAAGTCGATTGTCACAGGGGTGGATCTGTCGATCCCCCTCGGCGACGGCAAGCCGCTGCTGGGCACCTGGCAGGGCATTTATCTGTGCGAGCACCGCGCGATGCCGCACGAGCGCACGGTACTCATCCGCGTCCTGAAGGCGGCCTGACCATCCGGCCATCCCCGCACCCCCCGAATATTCCTACCTTGGCCCCCCTCGGGCACCAGTAGCTCAGCTGGATAGAGCGTCGCCCTCCGAAGGCGAAGGTCACAGGTTCGACTCCTGTCTGGTGTACCACCTCCCGGGTGCACCGCCCCGACCCCAACCCCCCTCCGTCAATCCCCGACGTCATCCCGCCCCGCACTGGGCAGGCTCGCATCTCTTTTCGGGGGAAGGCGCACCCCGTCCCGTACAGGCGCCAGCCGCCACGACCCGTCGCGCGCGCGCCTAACGCTCGCCAGCCCATCGGCCAGCCGCCGCTTCTCCGCCTTGGGCAGCCGTTTCACCCAGTATTCCAGCCGCAGCGCCTCGCTGTGACCTTTCATGCGCCGCGTCCACACGCACACCACCGGACGACGCGACGCCACCACGTATTTCGCCCCCTTGCCCGCGTTATGCTCCGCCACCCGGCGCGCCACCGACGTCGCGATCCCGCAGTACAGGCTCTCATCGCGGCAATGGACCAGGTAAACGTTCCACGTTCGGGCGGGCGTGCGGGGCATCAAGGGTTCCGGGTTGATCGGGGTTTTTGCGGGGATGCGAAGACCTGAGGGCGATGCGCGCGCGCGGAGTCTACCCGAGTGGTGTGGCGGCCGGGAAGCGAACCCGGGCCGGGAAGCCCGTCGCCACAGGCAAAGATGAGAATCGGTACGGAAAATCTGCCCCAAATCTTCAGGTTTCACCACATCTTTTCACCGTGAACCGGGGACAAGATGCTGAAATCGGGAGACTTGGCGCGTATTTATTGATTTTTCCGGAATATCTTGTGCAAACCCTTGTTTTTGAAACTACCTTATGGGTTGAGTCCTTTTGAAGTTCATGTGCTTTGTGTCAAGGCCGCTCCAGATGGATCTCGTATCCAACCCGTTCAAGGAATAGTGTATGAACTTGTTTGTCGGCAACCTCGCCTGGGCGACGACCCAAGCGGATCTCGAAGCGGCCTTCGGCGCCTACGGTGAAGTGTCCTCCGCGAAGATCATGACGGATCGTGAGACTGGTAAGTCGCGCGGTTTCGCCTTCGTCGAAATGCCCAATGACGCCGAGGCCCGCAAGGCCATTGACGAGCTGAATGGCAAGGACCTCAAGGGTCGCGCCATCAACGTCAACGAGGCTCGTCCCCGTGAAGAGCGCCCGCGCACCGGCGGCTTCGGCGGCGGCGACCGCGGCCCGCGCCGCTGGTAACAGCGACGCTCGCGCGCCGCTGGCAACAGCGGCACTCGCGTTAGCATGAAAGACCCGTCCGAGCATCTCGGGCGGGTCTTTTTGTTTCTGCCGGACATGAAAAAGGCCGCGCGGCTGAACGCGCGGCCTTTTTCGCCGATGTTCGTCCCGGGCTTCCGGGGAGCCGAACCACCGAACCCGACTAAAACTTCTTCACGCGCGTGGTCACGAAGTAATCGCTGCTGTACGTCGCGTAACCCGAGTTCGGGCCCGTGATCGCAATCGACCCCACGTCGCCGCCCAGCGTCGCTTCGGTCACCACCGTGCCCGCGTGCGTGCGTGTGGCAAGGTCGATCTTCTCCACCCCGCCGTCGTTGACCAAATAGGACCCGAGCCCGGCGATGTACCAAACGCCGTCCTTCACCACCCCGCCGCCGGGGTTCTTGAAGTTGAGCGTGATGGTCTTTTCGATCTGCTTGGTGGCGGCGTTGATCACCACCACGAGACCCGAATCCTGCGCCGAATAATTCGACTTCCAGCGCTCCAGGGTCACCAGCACGTACCCGCCGTGCGCGACCACACCCGACATGAACGGGATGCCGCCGCCTTCGGCATGCGCGTAGGTCGACAGGTCGATGGAATCGCGCGTGCCGCCGCCGAGGGCGTTCACATCGCCGAGGATCAAGAGCGAAGCGAGGTTGTAGCGCGGGATGTACGCCTTGCCGCCCGAGATCGCGATGCCGTACGGGTTGCTGTTCGCGCCCGTCTGCACGTTGAGCGTGATGTTCTGGCCGGGCGTGTTGCCGGTGAAGCCCGTGACCGTTCCGGCCGTACGATCGAAGAGGTAGACGCGGCCGTCGGCGGCCTTCACGGCGTTGTCCTGATCGAAGTTGATCACCGTCTGAAGGATGCGCTTGGTGGTCGGGTTGATGACGCTGATCCCCCCGGGCTGACCGAATGTGCCCTCACCGACAACCAGATGCCCGGACTCGGTGAACGCCATGCCGGAAGGTTTCAGCAGGTGCGGATAGTACTCGACAATCGTGCCGGTGGCGGTGTCGATGACGGCGGTGCCGGGAGTTGTGGCGTGGCGATGCGTCACATACAGTCGGCCATCTCGAAAGGCGAGTGTCTGGGCGACCTTGAGGCTGTCGCGGTGCACGCCGATCCAGGTTGAGGTCAAACCGGAAACGCTGGGATCAGCTTCTTTCTCCGACTCGAACAGACATCCTGTAAGGAGGGCCGCCGACAGCGCCAGCGCGCCGATCCCGATTCGTGATGCATGAAAAAAAGGCATGATGATTCTCCTGATGGTTGATTGAAGGGCGCTTGATCCAAGCGTGGTTGATGGTTGTTCAGAACGAAAGCGAAAGAGTGAGCGCGAAGGCCCGCCCGCTGCGCGGGCTGTAGGCGAAGTCGCGGGTGCGGGTGTCCAACAGGTTGCGCGCGTCGAGCGCGAGGCGCGCCGGGCCGCGGGCATAGCCCGCATGCGCGCCGAGTTCCCACTCGGCGTCGCGGTGCGATACCGGAATGTTGGCGTCGCCGGGGTAGTAGGGCCCGCGGTAATCCACAAGCACGCCGGCGCGCGCGCCGGAAACGGGTTTGAGGAACGATTCGGCGTGCGCTTGCGTCCCGTTGAAGTGTGCGGGCGTGTTGCCCTTGTCGAACCCTTCGGTGATCTCGGCGCTTTGAAGCGTGAGCGACGCGGAGGCTTCGGCGAGCGGGAGCGAGCCGTAGGCGGAAACCTCCGCGCCGCGGGCGCGGTAGGCGGCGCCGTTTTCATACCGGAGGAAGGACGAGGCGCCGCGCTGCGCGAGGCGGATGGGGTCGTGGTAGGTGTTGAGGAACAGCGAGGTTTCAAACCGCACCGACCACGGCATCGAGGACGCGTGAGGGGTGCGGGGGGCGTCACCCGTCGACTCCCCGTCCACCGCGCTTCCGAATCGCAAGGCATGGAGGAGTGAGACGGCGCGCGCCTCCTCGGCGCGCAGCGTCGGGTTGTGCTGCACGCCATTGTTGTCGCCGAGGAACTCGCCCGAGGACGGTGCGCGCGGCTCGCGCCGCGCGACAAGGCCCCACGTGCCGGCGCGCGTCGGCCACTCGGCCGCGGCGCGCAGGGCCAGCGGCGCGAAGGTTTCCGACACCGGCGCGCTGAGGGGACCCGACGGAAACGACCGCACGCCGTCGGCCTCGAAGCGGATCCACGCCGGGCGCGCTTCCGCGGTGAGCGTGAGCGCGCCCGGCAACAGGGGAAGGCCACGCGCGGCGATGCGCGCACCCGCGCCCGCTTCGCGGCGCGTGGCGGCGGGGGAGGCCATCTGTTGCGTGTGGGGCGTCGCGGTCGGCTCGATGTTTTCACCACGCAGGCGGACATCCACGCGCGCGTCGGCCTGAAGCCCCTCCCGCTCGGCCTGCTTCCCGTCACGCTGCCGCGCCCCGCGCCCCCCCGCGAAGGGAACCGTCACCGCGCCATCGAGTTCCGCCGCGGTGGAGACGCGCGCCTGCTCGAGGGAAAACGCGCCAAGGCTTTGGTTCGGGTCCTTGTAAGAATCCTCCAGGCGACGCACCTGCGCGCCCGCCTCCAGGGCGATGCCGCGGGGCCCGCGCGTGCCGCGCGTCAGGCGCCAGGCGCCCAGCCAGTCGGTGCGCTCGGTGTAGGCGTGGGCCGTGGAGGGAAACAGGCCCGGGTATTCCTTGCGGGAATCCAGCCACAGCAGGGAGAGCTCTTGTGAGCCGTTCGCGTCGCCGCGGCGCGCCGCCGCCCGCATGCCTCGGCTGGCGTACGCGTTGTTGCCCATGTTCCAGATGGCGTCATCGGCCGTGTTGTAAAGCGTCCCGTTGTCGCTGTTCACGGGGTAATCGTTCCGCGCGGATTGCAGCTGCGCGGACACCGCCAGCTCCCAGGGCGATCCCGCGGACAAGGGCGCGGCCACCTGCGCCGCACCCTCGTACGCCGCAAAACTTCCGGCGCGCGCATGGAGCTCGAACGTGCGTGCCGCCCCCACCGCGCGCACGGGGCGGGTGGACAGATCGATGCGCGCGAGCGCGCCCGCCGACGCGCCCTCCGCGTCGAAGCCCGTGCGGGCCGTCAGCGAGGTGAACCACAGCGACGGCCATTTTGAAAAATCGGGGGCGCCGTCACCGTCCTGGTTCAGGCGTACGCCATCCACGTACACCTCGACGGCGGTGGCGCGCGCGCCCCGGAAACTCAGTTCCGAGTAACCGCCGAGGCCGCCGGCGCGACGTACGCGAAAACCCGGCAGCGAGGCGAGGGCGTCCTCCAGCGTGGCGAAACGGCGCAAGGCTTCGCCCTCCAAGCGATGCGCGCCTTCGGCGGGCGCGGGCACATGCGTGCCGCGCGTCGCGGTCGACGGGAGGTCGAGCGTATCTGGCGAGGCGATGCTGGATGCGGGCGCGGCGACGAGCGTCGCCGCGAAAGCGGCACCACGAAGACCCCGCATGTCCGCGAAAAAGCGCGGCATGACACCTTTCTCCGCGGGCTTTGGCCGCGGGGCGGAATGGCTGCCGATGGTCAGGGCGTGGTGCGCACGGCCGGAGCATGCTGCGGCCTTGCAAACCACCCCCGTCCCGAGAGGCAGCGCGTGAACCCGCAGGTGAGTCTTCTGGCTTGCGGCGGAGGTCTGCCCCGAAGGACGGTCCCTCAAAATCATCCACCTTCCCGCCCTCGCAGGGGCAGTGGCTGGGGTCTTCGGACTGTGGTCCGAAGGCGCCGGGACGATCAACCGCTTACAGCGACGAGCTCGCTCCCGATTTGAACGGGATTCCTCGTTATGCCCGCCGAACCGTTCGGCGGGCCCCCTGTGAGCGATTGGAAAGATAATAGCTGACAGCGAACAGCTGACAGCCGAACATCATTTTTTTTCGGGCGCCGAAATCGCGACGCAACCATAGGGGCAATTTTGGTTGCGTGCTCTGCATACCATTCATGCCCCTACCGACAGCACAAACACATTTTTCTTTTTGCTGTCAGCTGTCAGCTGTTCGCTATCGGCTATCTTGCGCGCAGCGCCCGCAGGTCCGTCCGTCCGTTGGCGTTCACCATGAACGCGATCTGGTCGCCTTCGCGCATGGTCTTGACCGCGTCGGACAACTGCTTCGCGTCCTTGACGGGGATGAACCCCGCATCCTGACGGCGCTTGTAGTGCGTGATGACCATGCCCGGTTCGAACAGCGCGTTGGCCGCGGCCGAACCGTCGACCACCTCGACCACCACCACGCCGTTCACGTCGCCGGGCAACGTGAAGCGCTGACGCAATGCTGCGGTGACCGTCTCAAAGCGCACGCCGAGTTTTCCCGAGCTGTAGCCGCCGCGCGTATCTTCACCTTCGGGCGCCGCGGCGCTGTCGCCCTCGCCACCGCCTTCACCGGGGCGGAATCCCACCTTCACGTTCAGGGTGGTCTTCTTGCCTTCACGCCACAGTTCGAACGGGTAGGCCTTGCCGGGTTGCAGGTCGGCCACGCGGTTGCGCAGGTGCGAGGCGTCCATCACCTCCACGCCCGCGGCCGAGAGCACGATGTCGCCGGCGACCAGCCCGCCCTTGGCGGCGGGCGAGTTCGGCACCACTTCACGGATGAGCGCGCCCTGCAGGGCGGGGAGGCCCAGGGCGCCGGCGAGATTTTCATCGACATCGTCGATGTTCACGCCCAGATACCCGCGCGTCACCTTGCCGTCGTAAATCAGATCTTCGGCGATTTTCACCGCCATGTTGATGGGGATCGCGAAGCTCACGCCCATGTAGCCGCCGGTGCGCGTGTAGATGGCGGAGTTGATGCCGATCACCTCGCCGCGCAGGTTCACCAGCGGCCCGCCCGAATTGCCAGGGTTCACCGCCGCGTCGGTCTGGATGTAATCCTGATACGAATCGCCCATGCCCACGCGGTCGCGACGCCCCTTGGCCGACACGATGCCCGCCGTCACCGTGTTCTGCAGCGCGAACGGCGTGCCGATCGCGAGCACGCGTTCGCCGATGCGCAGCGCCTCGGCGTCGCCGAACGCCACGGGCGTGAGTTCGCCTTTGGGCGCGTCGATCTTGAGCACCGCCACGTCGGCCTTTTTATCCATGCCGACGATGCGGGCCTCGTAACTCTTGCGATTGGCGAAGCCCACCTTCACCACATCGGCGCCCTCGAGCACGTGCGCGTTGGTGAACACGTAGCCGTCGCGCGACACCACGAAACCCGAACCGCCGCCCAGCGGTATGTTGCGGCGCGGACCGCGCTCATCGGGCATGCGCGGCTGCGGCAACCCGAAGAACTCGTACAGCGGATTGTTGAACTGCTGTTGTTGGGCGCTCCACTTTTTTTCGGTCGTGATCGACACCACGCCGGGAGCCACCGCCTCCACCACCTTCACATAAATGCCGTTGAGCTCCTCGATGCGCTTGGCGTCGGTTTGCGCCTGCGCGCCCTTGCCCAGTTCCACGCTGCCGCGCTTGGGGCGCGGCGGCTCTTTGGATTCTTGCGCCGAGGCGAAAGAAAACAGACTTCCGGCGATCAACGCGGAGAGCAGGAGATGACCGAAAACACGCGAGCGAAGGGTCCGTTGTTTTGCTGAAATCGGGTAAAACATGGGATTCCTTTCAATGAGACCGCGATATTTTACAAAGGAGAGGGGGTATCCGGTCAACTCGTCCTAATCGCAAAGGTTGACCGTCCCCTCTTCCGGGAGGTCGACAGGGCCATCATCCCGGAGGTTAAAAGGCCCAAATCCCAGAAGACGAACGGCCCCGATCCAGAAGGCCCGCACGGCCATCATCCCGGAGGTTAAAAGGCCCAAATCCCAGAAGACGAACGGCCCCGATCCGGAAGGCCCCCACGGCCATCATCCCGGAGGACATCCTCCCTCTTTTTCTAGGTTTTTGTTCCCCATAATCAAAACTTGAAGGAAAAATCATGGCGAATGCGGATATCGGCCTCATCGGCCTGGCAGTGATGGGTGAAAACCTGGTTCTCAACATGGAAAGCCGCGGCTACACCGTGGCCGTGTACAACCGGACCACCTCCAAGGTGGACGAACTGGTGAACGGGCGCGGAAAAGGCAAGAATCTCGTGGGTGCGCACAGCATCGAAGAGTTCGTGGGTTCGCTGAAATCGCCGCGCAAGATCATGATGATGGTGAAGGCCGGTTCGGCCGTGGATGCCCTCATCGACCAACTCATCCCGCACCTGTCTCCCGGCGACATTCTCATCGACGGCGGCAACAGCTACTTCCCCGACAGCATCCGCCGCACGCAGTATCTGGAGTCGAAGGGTTTCCTGTTCGGCGGCGTGGGCGTTTCGGGGGGTGAAGAGGGCGCGCTCAAAGGCCCGTCCATCATGCCCGGCGGTTCGGCCGCCTCGTGGCCTCACCTCAAGCCCATCTTCCAGGCGATCTCCGCGAAGGTCGGCCCGAACGCCGACATCCCTTGCTGCGACTGGGTCGGCAATGACGGCGCCGGCCACTACGTGAAAATGGTGCACAACGGCATCGAGTACGGCGACATGCAGCTGATCTGCGAAGCCTACGCGATGATGAAGCACCTGCTGGGCATGACCCCTCCCGAGATGGCCGAAGTGTTCGCCACGTGGAACAAGGGGCCGCTCGATTCGTACCTCATCGAGATCACCCGCGACATCCTGGGCAAGAAGGACCCCGCCACCGGCAAGTACATCGTCGACCTCATCCTCGACAAGGCTGGCCAGAAGGGCACGGGCAAGTGGACCTCGCAAAACGCCATGGATTTGGGCATTCCGATTCCGACGATGATGGAGGCCGTGGTGGCCCGTCAGCTGTCGGCGCTGAAGGACGAGCGCGTGGCCGCGGGCCGCAAGTTCGCGGGCCCGGCCCTGCGCAAGCCCGAAGACCGCGCGAAGTTCCTCGAGGCGATCCACGATGCGTTGTACGCCTCGAAGATCATGTCGTACGCGCAGGGATTCCAGCTGCTCCGCGCGGCGGGCGAAGAATACAAGTGGGATCTGAACTTCGGATCGATCGCCTACCTGTGGCGCGGCGGCTGCATCATCCGCGCGGCGTTCCTCGAGGAGATCAAGAAGGCGTTCGACGCGGAGCCGGGCCTCAAGAACCTGATCCTCGCGCCCTACTTCAGCAGCGTGATCCAGAAGGCGGAGAGCAACTGGCGCCGTGCGGTGTCGGAAGCGATCCTCTCGGGCATCGCGGTGCCGGCGTTCACCTCGGCGCTGGCTTACTACGACAGCTACCGCAGCCCCGAGCTGCCGGCGAACCTGCTGCAGGCGCAGCGCGACTACTTCGGCGCGCACACCTACGAGCGCATCGACAAGCCGGGCGCCTTCCATACGGAATGGCTGGAGGCGTAAGGGCGAACCATCATTCGCCCTTACGCGGGTGCATGAATTAAAAAAGGGTCGTTTCCGCAAGGGAACGGCCTTTTTTATTGAATTTCCGTGAATTAATTCCGGTTTGTCGTGAAAACCACGCCTTTTCACCGCGCCCGCCCGCGCCCTCTTGCCCTTTCACGAACCGTTCGGGAAAAACCCGACGGCCAACTTCGCCCCCGCGACCGTGAACGATTGATTTACCCCCCCCTTCTAGGTAGTTTTCCGCAACATATCGTTGCATGCCACCCGGGCCTTGACCCCGGCGTGCCGTGCGACGCGGAGGCCCGCATGAAAGTCGTTTTTCTCAACCCCCCGTATTTCCCGATGTTCTCGCGGGAATCGCGAAGCCCCAGCGTGACCAAATCCAGCACGCTGTACTGGCCCATGTTCATGGCCTACGCGGCGGGTTGCGTTGAAGAGGACGGGAACGAGCTGCTGTTGCTCGACTCGCCCGCCATGGATCTCGACCTCGACGCGACGCTGGCGAAGATCCGCGCGTTCAAACCCGACTTCGCGGTGCTAAACACCTCGACGCCGTCGATCAACAACGACATGCGCGTGGCCAAATCGGTGAAGGAAGCCGTGGGTTGCCCGGTGGCCATGATGGGCACGCACGCCACCGCCGAGCCGGTGGAAGTGCTGGAGCGCGAACCGGCCATCGACTACGTGATCATCGGCGAGGCCGACTACACCGCGCGCGAGCTGGTGCGCCATCTGCGCGGCGACGGCCCCGACTCTCCCGCCAAGATCCTGGGGATCGCCTACCGCAGCGGCGAAAAGAACATCCAGAATCCCGAGCGCCCCAAGATCGAAGACCTGGACTCCCTGCCGTGGGTCAGCAAGGTATACCGCAAACACTTGTTCTCCTGCTACAAGCGTTATTTCTACGGGGCGAACATCAACCCCCTGATCGTGATCCTTTCGGGCCGCGGCTGCCCCTTCCGCTGCACCTATTGCGTGATCCCGCAAACCCTCACCGGCCACACCTACCGCAAACGCTCCATCAAGGACGTGGTCGACGAACTGGAATACATCAAGGCTTCGTTCCCTGATTTGGGCGAGGTGTTCTTCGAGGATGACACCTTCACCGCGCACCCGACGCGCACCGCCGAGCTGTGCGACGAAATCGTGAACCGCGGCCTGAAGATCACCTGGTCGGCCAACGCGCGCGCCGACGTGAAGCCCGACGTGCTCAAGAAGATGAAGAAGGCCGGCTGCCGCGAGCTGTGCGTGGGCTTCGAATCGTGCTCCACCGACGTGCTCAAGAACGTGAAGAAGGGCCTTGCCGACGGCATGGCCTCGCGCTTCATGGAGGGCGCGAACGAAGCCGGAATCCTGATCCACGGCTGCTTCATGGTGGGCAACCTGGGCGACACCCCCGAAACCCTGCAGGCCACGCTCGACTTCGCCAAGAAGTTGAACCCCAACACGGCGCAGTTCTACCCGATCATGGCCTACCCGGGCACGTCGGCGTACGACGAGGCGAAGGCGCGCGGTGAACTGGCCTCGCAGGACTACGACAAGTGGCTCGACAAGGACGGCCAGCACAACACCACGGTGATCCGCCAGGGCCTCACCTCGCAGCAGCTGGTCGATTTCTGCGACCGCGCGCGCCGCGAGTTCTACCTGCGCCCCAAATACGTGCTGAAGCAGGCGATGATGGCGCTCACCAACAGCCGCGAGCGCTACCGCGTGTTCCGCGGCGCGGGCACTCTGTTCAAGCACCTGTTCCGCAAGCACGGCGCCCCCCAGGCCGCGAGCGGCTACTCGGTGCCGAAGGAACCGTCGGTGAGCGAGCTTGCCGCCCGCGCGCAAAAGTCCGAGAAGCCCGAGACGGTCACCACGGACGCGTGAGCGTGCCAAAGTGACCGGCGCTGCGTCCCCCTCCGCGAACAAGCCTTTGCGCTATGCCGTCCTCGCCTCCGGGGGCGGCTCCAATTTCCAGGCCTTGCTGGAGGCGCAAAACCGCGGCGACCTGAACGCGCGCCCCGTATTCCTTGCCTGCAACAACGGCTCCGCCGGCGCTTTGGCGAAGGCGCGCGCCGCCGACATTCCCGCCTTTCATGTGAGCGCGAAGACCGAAGGGTCCGATGAAGCCGTGACCGCGCGCCTGCTTGCGCTGTTCGATGAACACGACCCGGACCTCCTGGTGCTCGCGGGTTACATGAAGAAAATTCCCGACGCCGTGCTCGCACGCCTGAAGAACCGCGTCATCAACATTCACCCGGCGCTGCTCCCGAAGTACGGGGGCGCGGGCATGTACGGCCACCACGTTCATGAGGCCGTGGTGAAAGCGGGAGAAGCGTTCAGCGGCATGACCATCCACATGGTCAACGAACACTACGACGAAGGGCAAATCGTGTTGCAGCGTCGTACAACCCTCACGACTGAGGACGACGCCGACGCCGTGGGCCGCAAGGTGCTAGCCGTCGAGCACGACAGCTATTGGCGGGCGCTGAAGGGCTTCGCCGACGGAGACCTCACGCCGACGGACTCCGACGATCCCGCCCGGGCCGTGCAAATGTCCGCGCGTTGGGTACAAGAGGCGCGCGATTGGCCCGGGACCGTCTTCCCTTGAAGCCGGATTCATCCGGTGCGTTGTGGGCGCACGACCTCGCCCTTCAGCCTCCGGGCGGCCTGATCATCGGCATCGACGAGGTGGGGCGCGGCCCCCTCGCCGGCAACGTGACGGCCGCGTGCGTCATGCTCGATCTGCACGGCGCTCCGATCGCGGGTCTCAACGACTCCAAGAAACTCACGCCCGCCAAGCGCGATGGCCTCGCGCCGCTGATCCGCGAGCGGGCCCTCGCGTGGTCGCTCGGCGAAGCCACGCCTGAAGAAATCGATGAGGTCAACATTCTGCAGGCCACCTTTCTCGCCATGCGCCGCGCGCTGGAGTCCATCCAAACCCGGCTGCCCTCGACTCCCGCATTGCTTCTCGTGGACGGCAACCAGAAAATCCCCGGCATCGCCTTGCCTCAGCGAACCATCGTCAAGGGCGACGGCCTCTCGGCCAGCATCGCCGCGGCGTCCATTCTCGCCAAGGTGCACCGCGACGCGCAGATGAAGGAAGCGGAAATCGCGTGGCCCGGCTATGGCTTCGCCGGACACAAAGGCTACGGCTCCGCAGCCCATCGCGCCGCCATCGCAGAACGCGGACTCACGCCGATTCATCGGAGAAGCTTTTGCAGGAATGTGACGAACAAGGGTAGTGCAGAACTCTGAACTCAGAGTGCAGATTCGATGTCGGCCTTTCTGATAACTCAGAGCGCGGAACCCAGATCTCAGAAACATATTAGGGTTCGGTTGACCATTACCTCCATCATGAACGGGATTCCGCGAACGACATCCATCCCTTGATGCTTCCAAGTTCCGAGCTCTGAGTTCTGCACTTCCCAAGCCTCTCACCTCTCCTTACCTTTGACCTCATGAAACTCCCCTCCTGGCTCGCCCACACGCTTCGCATCGCCTTCGCGGCCGTGGTCATCGCCGTGCTGATCAGGTCGGGAGCGCTCAAGCCCGCGCTGCTCAGCGCCGCCATCGCAAAGCATCCCGTCCTTTACGGCGTCGCGTTCTTCCTGTACCTCGTGCCGCTGCAAATTCTCGCGTGGCTGCGTTGGCATCTGCTGTTGCGCGCCGCCAAGGTGAACATCACGGCGCGTGAGTCGGCGCGGCTTCACCTGACCGGCATTTTCTTCAACGGCTTTTTGCCCGGCGGCACGGGCGGCGACCTTGTGAAAGGCTGGTACCTCATGAAAGGGCGCGGCAAAACGGAATCGGCCGCCGCGCTGGGAACCTTGGTGGTGGACCGCATCACCGGCCTGTTCGGCCTGGTCGCCCTGGCCGCCGCGGCGAACTGGATCGGCCGCGATATCTGGACCTTATCGCCCTTGCTGGCCGCACAGTCGGTGTTCGTGTTCTCGGTCGCCGCGGGCATGACTTTCCTGACGTTTCTGTTCTTGTCGCCGTGGTCGACACGACTTTTGCCCAAGCGGAGGAAACCCTCACTTCAAGAGACCGCCACGATGCTGGAAGAGGGCAATACCGGCCGCGGGTTCTTCGCGGAGTTCGCCTTGGCGCTCGGGGCTTTCCGCAAGACTCCCGGGCTGTTTGTGGGAGCCATCGCGATTTCCGCGACGGTCCACTTGATCCTGGTGTCGATTTACGCGCTGTGCGCGGCGGCGCTCAATGTGGAGTTGCCCTTCCGCCTGCACGCGTATGTGGCTCCCACGTTGACGCTGGCCAACGGCCTTCCCATCTCCCCGGCAGGCTTGGGCGTGGGCGAGGCGGCGGGCATGGTGCTTTACAAGGCCGTGGGCGCGACCCACGGCTTCGCCGAGATTCCCGCCCTGGTGCACACCATCGGGCTGCTGGTGGCGCTGCTGTGCGCACCGGCCTATTTGTTGAGGCGGAAGTAGGCGACGCCTCCTTGGGGTGGTATGGACTATGTGGACACCTGGGACACCGTGGACTTTTTGGACAGCCTGATCAGAATGCAGATCAGGCTGTCCAAAAAGTCCACGGTGTCCACTCGGTCCCAGTCGTCCACCCCGCCGCCCGCTTGGTAATTTGCAGTCAGCCCATGCGTCACTCCCCCTTGCTCCATCTCTCCCTTACCGCGCTCCTCACCGCGTGCGCGGTGACGCCGTACCAACCCTACAGCGGCGGCGTGGGGTTCTCGGAAGTGGGGCTCACCAAAACCCGCTACGAGGTGTTGTACCACGGCACCACAGGGATGGACGAGGGGACGGCCAAGAACCACGCGATCACCCGCGCCGCCGAACTGGGCAAGCAAAACGGCTTCACCCACTTCCGCATCGTCTCGTCGGCGGTGCGGGAGGACATCACCCGGAGCGCGGAGCACGATCTGTTCCCGCGCCGCCCGTGGACGGGCGAAACCCAGCGGATGACCGAATGGGAATGGCGGCGCGAGCAGGAGCTGGAGGCCAGCCGCCGCGCTCTGAACACGCGCAGCACGAGCGCCCCGGTGGTGCGCATCGTGGTGGACTACGTCAGCGAGGATTGCGCCGCCTGCCTGAGCGTGGAGGCCAAACTCAAGGAAGCCGTGGACAAAGGCATCCTCGGCGGCACACGATGAGCGGCGTGAACGAGAGCGCATCTCATGCAATCGTGGTGAAACCGGTAGGCGAAGGCCACGGTGTGTTTGCCGCGCGGCCTTTGGCCGCAGGGGCGATGATCGGCACCTTCACCGGAACCGAAACCGCCGTGCGTTCGCGCATGAGCCTGCAGTTCGGCCCGGGCCTTCACGTGGAACCGGGCGCCGACGAGCCGCTGCGTTACCTCAACCACGCCTGCACCCCCACCGCCGTCTTCCGCGGGCGGACGCTTTACGCGGCGCGCGACCTGGCGACCGGGACGGAAATCACCATCGACTACACCGCCCACGAGGATGACCTGTCGCACCCGTTCGTCTGCCGCTGCGGCGCGCCGGGTTGCCCGGGGCTCATTCAAGGGCGCGAGCGTCCCGCCCGGTAGGGCGCGCCACCACCCCAAAACGCCCATAACGCCAGAATTTTCACGGAATTTTGGGGTTTTTAAGGGGGCTCGAAATTTTTCTGAACGTCACCTTGAATTATCCCATTATTTCCATAGATTAAATAGAATCAAAGCTTAAACCGCCTCGAAAGGAAGAACATGTCGAACCTTCGTCCCGAAACCCTTGCGCTGCACGCCGGTCAGGTCATTGACCCCACCACCAATTCGCGCGCGGTGCCGCTGTACCAAACCACCTCGTACGTGTTCAACGACGCCGAGCACGCGGCGCGCCTGTTCGGCCTGCAGGAGTTCGGCAACATCTACACGCGCATCATGAACCCCACCACCGACGTGTTCGAGAAGCGCGTGGCCGCGCTCGAGGGCGGTGTGGCCGCGCTCGCGACCGCCTCGGGTCAGGCGGCCGAGACGCTGGCGATTCTGAACGCCGCGGAGGCGGGCGACGAGATCATCGCGTCGTCGTCGCTGTACGGCGGCACCTACAACCTGTTCCACCATACGTTGCCGAAGCTGGGCATCACGGTGAGGTTCGTGGACGGCTCCGATCCCGAGAACTTCCGCAAGGCCATCACCGACAAGACCCGCCTCGCCTTCGTGGAGTCGTTGGGCAACCCCCGCCTCGACGTGCCCGACTTCGAGGCCATCGCCAAGGTGCTGCACGAGCAGGGCGTTCCCCTGTTCGTCGACAACACCTTGCCCTCGCCTTACCTTCTGAACCCGATCGCGCACGGCGCGGACGTGGTGATCCACAGCGCGACCAAGTTCCTGGGCGGGCATGGCACCAGCATCGGCGGCATCATCGTCGATTCGGGCAAGTTCAACTGGGGTCAGGGTCGCCACAAGGGTTTCACCGAACCCGACGCGAGCTACCACGGTCTGAAGTTCCACGAGGTGTTCGGCAACTTCGCGCCGTTCGGCGGCGTGAACATCGCCTTCATCATCAAGGCGCGCGTGCAGGGGTTGCGCGACATCGGCGCGGCCATCTCGCCGTTCAACGCGTGGCAGATCCTGCAGGGCATCGAAACCCTGCACCTGCGCACCGAGCGCCACAGCACCAACGCCCTGCGCATCGCGCAGTTCCTGAAAGCCCACCCCAAGGTCAAGTGGGTCAACTACCCCGGCCTGGAGGACTCCCCCAGCCACGCGCTCGCGAAGAAGTACTTCCACCGGGGGTTGTACGGTGCGATCCTGGGCTTCGGCATCGAGGGCGGCGCGGAGGCCGGCAAGCGCTTCGTGAGCGCGCTGGAGCTGTTCTCGAACCTCGCCAACGTGGGCGATGCCAAGAGCCTCGTCATTCACCCGGCGAGCACCACGCACAGCCAGCTCACCGAGGCCGAGCAGCTCAGCACCGGCGTGACGCCCGACTTCGTGCGCCTGTCGGTGGGGCTCGAGGCGGTGGAGGATCTGGAAGCCGACCTCGCGCAGGCGCTGGCGAAGGCCTGACCCGGCCGCGCCACGCGCGCTCGAACGGCACGGCAAGGACGGCCCCGCAAGGGCCGTCCTTTTTTCGGATCCGGAGAAGTTTTCTGGCGTGAAGGCGCGCGTCGTTGTATACTGAAAGCAGGAGGTTTCTCATGCACATTCAACTCAGTACCGACAAGAACATCCCCGGCGACGAGCGCCTGCTCGAGTTCACCGAAGACGCCATCAAAACGGCCATCGGGCGCTTCGAAGACCGCGTGACGCGGGTCGAGGTCCATTTCGCCGACGAAAACGGTTCGGAAAAGCACGCGGCCAACGACAAGCGCTGCACGCTCGAGGCCCGCGTGGCGGGGCACCAGCCGGTGGCGGTCACCCACCACGCCGAAACGGTCCGCGAGGCGCTGACCGGCGCCCTTCACAAGCTGGAGAAGCTGCTCACCCGGGAAGCCGAGCGCGAACTGGAGAAGCGCCGGGTTTGAGTGAACCGGGGGCGCCGCGGCCCCGCGGCCCGACCGGGCTTCATGCTCCCGCTTCCGAATTATTCTTTCAGCCATCCCGGCAGGCAATCCCGGGACCCCCGATCGCACACACCCACCCTTACCTCAATCAGGAGCCGACCATGGGCAAGAGCCAAGACGCCAAAAAGGACACCAAGAAAGCGCCCGCCAAATCCGCCAAGGAGAAGAAGGCGGAGAAGCTGGAGAAGAAGGCCAGCAAGAAGTACTGAGCGCCCGATCAGGGACCAGGTTCGAAAGGGAACGCGACAATTCGCGTTCCCTTTTCATTTCAGGAACGCGGAAATTCGCATTTTCTTCGATTTCACGGTTTGACTTCTGTTGTCAATCGGACATGGTGTGAAACATTATGTACCGTTCGTCCCGCCTCAACCCGGGAGATCGCATGCCTGCGCCACTCATAGCCTCGGCTCTCAAAGTCATCGGACCCCTCCTCGCCCGGAACGGTCTCGACGTCTTGGCCGGCATTTTCACGGGGAAACCCGGAAAGCGCGTCGACGAAGTCGCGGCGCTGATCGAGAAGGAAACCGGGATCGACATCGGCAGGGCCGCGGAAACGTCGGGCCTGACCGAAGGCGAACTGGAGAAGCTCAAGGACTTCGAGCTTCAGAACCAGGACTTGCTTCTCAAGCACGCCGAGGTGATGGAGAGCCTTGCGCTCGAGGGCGAAAAGGCGCGCCTGGCGGATGTCGCGAACGCCCGCACCATGCAAATCGCCGCGATGACCAGCAACGACCGCTTCGTCCGCCGGTTCGTGCCGCTGTACGCCGTGGCCCTGACGATCATCGCTTTCACGTACATCTTCCTGATCACCTTCGGCCCGGAATACGTGTGGTCCGGGCCCCGACGCGACATGGTCAACACCATTCTGGGATTCCTGCTGGGCACGACGCTCTCGACCGTGATCGGATTCTTCTTCGGGTCAAGCCAGGGAAGCGCCCGCAAGAGCGACCAAATCGCGCAACTGACGTCCCAACACGAGGAGAAGAACTAGCATGTCACTCGTCATTCAACAACACGCGTTCATGCTCGACGTCGCCAAGCTGGTGATGCACGCCGAAAGCCTCGGGTTCGTGGTCTCGGGCGGCGAACTTTACCGCACGGCCGAGCAGCAGGACATCTACGTGAAGACCGGGCGCAGCAAAACCATGAACAGCAAGCATCTGCGCCGGCTGGCCATCGACCTGAACTTTTTCGTGCGCAAGCCCGACGGCAAACTGGAGTTGACGTACAACATCCCGGCTTTGAAGCCGCTGGGGGATTTTTGGGAAGGCTTGGCTCCGGGCGTCAACAGTTGGGGCGGCAACTGGAAAAGCTTCAAGGACGTACCGCACTTCGAACGACGGGCGTAGGGCGAACCTTCGACGGCGCTCGCCAAGTCTGAAACGATGAAGCAGGCGGAAAGGCTCAAGAAGAACGCCCACAAGACGCATTGATCTTTCAGGACGCCGAAAGAAAAGGGGAACGCGAAATTCGCGTTCCCCTTTTTAGTTTCCTGAAGTCACAGCCGACGCAGGGTTAAACGCGCAGGTCTTCCGCGCCCATCGCCTTCCAGTCGCTCCACTTCGCCAGCGCGGGATGAACGTGCTCGGCGAGGAACTCCTCGGTCTGTTCTTTGGAACGACCCGTGTACAGCGCCGGGTCGAGCATGGCGGTGAGTTTTTCCACCGTGGTGTCGAAGGCCTTGTCGCCCGCAATGCGCTCCAGCAGATCGTTGGGCTTGCCGTGCTCCTTCACCTGACGCGCCGCCTCCACCGAGTGCACGCGGATCAGCTCATGAAGCTCCTGACGGTTGCCGCCGCGCTTCACCGCGTCCATCATGATGTTCTCGGTGAGCATGAAGGGCAGCTCCTCGCGCAGGCGGCGCTCGATCACCTTCGGGTACACCACCAGGTTCGACGACACGTTCTCCGCGATGATGAGCATAGCGTCCGCGGCGAGGAAGGCCTGCGCCACGGCGAGGCGCTTGTTGGCGGAGTCGTCGAGCGTGCGCTCGAACCACTGGGTCGACGAGGTGAACGCCACCGAGGCGTGGAGCGATTCGACGAAGCGCGCCAGCGAGCCGATGCGCTCGCTGCGCATGGGGTTCCGCTTGTAGGCCATCGCCGAGGAGCCGATCTGGTTCTTCTCGAAGGGCTCCTCGACCTCCTTGAGGTTCTGCAAAAGGCGCAGGTCGGTGGAGAACTTGGAGAGCGACTGCGCGATGGACGAGAGCGCGGCGAGAGCGCGGGCGTCGAGTTTGCGCGTGTAGGTTTGACCCGAAACCGGCAGGCTGCGGCTGAATCCCGCCCTCTTCGTGACCTCGGCATCGAGCGCCTTGACCTTGGCGTGATCGCCGGCGAACAGTTCGAGGAAGCTGGCCTGCGTGCCGGTGGTGCCCTTCACGCCGAGGAACGGCAGACCGTCGATCACCTGCACCACTTCCTCGAGGTCGAGCATGAACTCCTGGATCCACAAGGTGGCGCGCTTGCCCACCGTCACCGGCTGCGCCGGCTGAAAGTGCGTGAAGCCCAGCTGCGGCTGCGCCTTCCACGTGTCGGCGAACGCCGCGAGCGAGGCGATCACGCGCATGAGGCGTTTGCGCACCAGATGCAAGCCGTCGCGGATCTGGATCAGGTCGGTGTTGTCGGCCACGTACGCCGAGGTGGCGCCGAGGTGGATGATGCCCGCGGCCTTGGGGCATTGCTTGCCGTAGGCATGCACATGCGCCATCACGTCGTGACGGACGATCTTCTCCTGCTTCTCCGCTTCGGCGAAATCGATGTCGGTTTCGTGAGCCTTCAGCTCGGCGATCTGTTCGCTGGTGATGGGCAGGCCCAGGGCGGCTTCGGCCTCGGCGAGGTGGATCCACAGGGTTCGCCAGGTCTGGTGCTTGAACTGCGGCGAGAAGAGGAAACTCATCTCTTTCGACGCGTAGCGGCGGATCAGGGGGTTGTCGTATTGGGAATAGGCGGCGTTTTCAGTGTTGGTCATGGGGGGTAAAGATAGCTGACGGCCGACAGCTGACAGCGCACAGAAACGCCCGGATTTTCAGGATTCAGGCCGAAAGACCGAGTAAAGTCCGGCGGGGTGACCTCATTCTCGACTCCCCAGACCCACGCCCGAGGAGGGATTAACCCCTAAACACCTTCCGTACCGCGATAACCACATCCTCCACATCTTGATCACTCAATGCGGGCGACAGCGGCAGCGAGAACGTGCGGTCGCCGATGTCGGCCGCCACGGGGGCATCGCTGCGCTTCCAGCCGAGCGCCTTGCGGTAGTAGGGGTGATCGACCAGCGCGCGGTAATGCACGCCCGCGCCGATGCCTTCGGCCGTGAGCGCCGAGAGGATGAAGTCGCGCTTTTGCGAGACGCCGCGCCCGCGCACGGCCGCGGTTTTGCGGACGAGCGGCGTGTACAGGTGATAGGCGTGACGCTCGCCCGCTCCCGGTTCGGCGGGAAGGTCGAGCGGTAAATCGGCGAACGCCTGATGATAGCGCGCCCAGAGCGCACGGCGCCGCTTCCAATGACCTTCCACCTTGCGAAGTTGCGGCAGGCCGATGGCGGCCTGCAGATCGGTCATGTTGTATTTGTACCCCAGCTCCACCACATCGTAATGCACGTACCCGCTGTCGGAATAACGCTTCCACGCGTCCTTGCTCATGCCATGAAGCGCCAAACGCTTGAGCTTGTCGGCCACCGCCTGTGACCGCGCCAGCACAAGCCCCCCCTCACCCGTGGTCACGTTCTTGGTGGCGTAAAAACTGAAGCACCCCGCGTCGCCGAAAAGCCCCGCCTTCGCGCCATGACCTTCGGTCTCGATGGCGTGCGCGCAATCCTCGATCACCTTCAACTTGTGGGCGCGCGCGAGCTTCATGATCGCCGTCATGTCGCACAGGCGGCCCGCGAAATGCACCGGGACGATGGCCTTGGTCTTCTTGGTGATCTTGCGCGCGATCAACGCGGGATCGATGTTGAAGGTGACGGGGTCGACGTCGGCAAGAACGGGGGTGGCGCCCGCGTGGAGGATGGCGTTGGCGGTCGCGCAAAAGGTCATGGGGGTGGTGATGACCTCGTCGCCGGGTTTGACGCCGAGCGCGAGAATCGAAAGGTGCAGCGCGGCCGTGCAGGAGTTGACCGCGACGGCGCGCGGTACGTCCGCACCCTTGTACGCCGCAAAGGCGGATTCGAACGCGGCGACTTTGGGGCCGGTGCCGATCCAGCGGCGGCGCAATGAGTCGGTCACGCCCGCGATTTCCTCGTCACCGAGTGGCGGGGCGCCGAACACGAGGAAGTTCTGCCGCGAGCGCACGGGCTTGCCGCCATCGAGGGCCAATCGCACAGGTCGGACGGGTCGGGTCACGAGAGCCTTTCAATCGCTCCGACACGAGGAGCGGGAACGGACGGGGAAAATACCCTTTTCAAGCCTCGCCCGTTGCCACGCACCCATCCCACCACATCAGCACCGAGAGGCAGCGCCACAAGTACGCGGGGTGCGAGACGGCCAGCGCATCGTAGCCGGCGAAGACCCGGGCGCGGCTCAAGCCGGGCGGATCGTCGCCGCGCCGCAGGAACGCGAGCCCTTCCTTGTGGGCGCGCAGCCAGTCGGCCAGCGGGTAGGGGAACCCCATTTTGACCTTGCGCCAGGTGACGTCCTCAGGAAGGTGGGGGTCGAGCGCGCGGCGCAGGGCCCACTTGAGCCACCCGTCGCGGATGAGGTATTCGCCCGGAAGCCGCGCCGCCCACTCGATGACGCGCGCATCAAGCAGCGGCAGGCGCACCTCGATGGGCACGCCCATGGCGGCCGTATTGCCCGAACGCAGCCAGTAGTTCATCTTCCAGGCACCGAGATGATCGAGCAGGCGGCCCTCGAAGTCGTCGGACGCGGTGAGGCCGAAGCGTTCTGAAGGCCGCAGGCGCAAGGGATCCAGGTCCGCGGAAGGGCCGGAGGGCCGCAGACGCCGTCGCCACGACTCGGGCGTCATCCACCATGCGGCGCGCAGCCAGGCTTGCGCCTCGCGCCGAAGGCCCGAGGCCACGCCGTCTCCGGTCAAACGACCCGCGCGCTCGCTGAACAAGGAAAGCTCCCGCAAAGCGCGCACCGTCCGCCCGCGCGCCAGCAGCCCGCGGGCGAAAGGTCCGAGGTACTCGTGCCCGTAACCGGCGAACACCTCGTCGCCGCCCGCGCCGTTCAGATCGACGCGGATGCCCGCCGCCGCCATGCGTTTCCAGATGGCGCGGTTGAGCGACAGCACCGGCGAATGAAATGGTTCGTCCATGTCACGATGAAACTCATAAAGGGCCGCCGGAGAGTCGGCACCGGCTCCCGCTTCATGCACGAGCGTGGTCAACGTCATGCGGTCACCGTAATGCTCGGCCACGCGCCGCGCGTAACGCGACTCGTCCCATTCCGTGCCGGGAAACGCCACCGTGTAGGCCGAGACCGGACGCGCGGGCCCGCGCTCACGCGCCGCCAAGGCGGCGATGGCGGCGCTGTCCATGCCGCCGCTGAGTTCAAGCCCCACAGGCACGTCCGCGCGCAGACGCAACCGCACGGAGTCCGTAAGGCGCGCGGCGAGTTCGCGCACGGCCTCGTCGGGGCCGATGTCGGCCGCGCGCAGCCGCGCGGCGGGCGGCGCCCAATATCGGCGCGGCGCGAACGTCCCGTCGGCGCTCACGCGCGCGACGCTTCCCGCCGGGAAGGTCTCAAGACCTTCGAAAAACGTCTTGTCCTTGAAATCGCGCAGACCCGCGCCCACGAATTCGGCCACGGCGCCGGCGCGCGGGGCGAAGGCGTCGCGCCCCGCGCCGGCGCGCACGGCCTTGATCTCCGAGGCCCACCACAACCTCCCGGCATGGCGCGCCCAGTACAGCGGGGCCTTGCCGATGGGGTCGCGCGCCAGCCAAAGGCCTTTGCCGTCACCATCGCGGCCGTCCCAGAGCGCGAACGCCCAGAACCCCCGAAAGCGCGCAAGACTCCGCTCGCCCCACTCCAGCCAGGCGTGCGCGAGCACTTCGGCGTCGCCTTGCGACCGGAAGGCGTGACCCAGCGCGCGCAGCTCGTCGCGCAGTTCCCCGTGATTGTAGATCTCGCCCTGGAAGGACAGCACGAGGCGGCCCTCGGCGGCGACGAGCGGCTGATGACCGCCGGGCGTGAGGTCGACGATCGCGAAGCGGCGATGGCCGAAGGCCAGATCGTGAGCGAACCCCGCGGCTTCCGAGGCGGCGGGAAGTTCGACGGGCACCAAGGAAGAACGCTCGCCCGCGACCGCCAGCCAGCGGCCGGAGCGCGCCTCAATGAACGACGCCCCTTCGCCGTCGGGGCCGCGATGGGCGATCGCGCGGTTCATCGCCCACAGCGCGGCGGCATCCTCCACCGGGCGGTTGAAGGCGAAATATCCGGAGATGCCGCACATGGAGTTCTATCGTTCCCTTTGCCATGACCTCCCGTCAACGGAAGGCCCCATAATTTACCCCCATGAGAATGAAATGACCCCACAAAACTCGGGGACCAAAAGCCCGATCGCCCTCGAGGTCTGGTCGGACATCGTCTGCCCGTGGTGCTACATCGGCAAGCGCCGCCTTGAGACGGCCTTGTCGCGCTTCGAGCGCGGCGACCTCGTCTCCGTCACCTGGCGCAGCTACCTGCTCGACCCCGGCGCGCCGCGCACGCCCGTGGAAACCACGCGCGCCATGCTCGCCCGCAAATACGGCGTCTCGCTCGAGCAGGCAGACGCCATGCAGGCCCGCGTCACCGGCGTCGCCGCGCAAGAGGGCCTGCGCTACAAGCTGGAGGCCACGCGCCACGAAAGCTCCCTCGACGCCCATCGCCTGCTGCACCTGGCGAAGCGCCACGGCCTGCAGGCCGACCTGAAGGAGCGGTTGTTCTCCGCGCACTTCCGCGAGGGGCTCTCGATCAGCGACCCGCAGGAATTGACGCGGTTGGCTGCGGAGGCCGGTTTGGGGGGGGAGGATGTCCGCCGGGTTTTGTCGGGAAGCGACTTCGCCGATGAGGTGCGCGCCGACATCGATCAGGCCCGCGCGCTGGGCATTCAGGGAGTGCCGTTCTTCGTGATCGCGGGACGCTACGGCGTCTCGGGCGCGCAGCCCGCGGACGTGCTGCTTCAGGCGATGGAGGAGGCGGTGAAGGAACTCTGAACCCAGAGATCAAAACCCTGAACCGCACACGTGCCGTCTTGAAATTTCCGAGATCCGTGCCCTGAATTCCGAGGGTCATCAAGGATGATTTGGACGCGCTTCCGCACTCTGAGTTCCGAGTTCCGAGTTCCCTTTTACTCTTGGTTCTTCGTCCCTCGCCCCAACTTGTCCCTCAGCTCGCGGACATTCTCCCTCAGGGGCGCGCCGCACAAAATCCGCGCCGACGCATAAAACACCACGAGACCCGCGGCGCCCGCGGCGAAAAGAATCAATAGCGGCGGCGCGTCGAGCGCACGGGTGAGCCAGGACGAGAGGCCCGCCATGCCCACCGCGCCCAGCGCGGCGGGCAGCAGCGGCCAACCGGCCGCGCGCGTGAGGTCGCGCGCGGCGAGGCCAAGCCACAGGCGCGGCAACACATAGTCGAACGCAAGCGACAACACCGTCACGATCAGCAGGGCGAGGGCCGCGCCCGTCAGGCCGCCGTACCACGCGCCTGCGGCGATGGCGGCGAAACGCACGGTCAACACCGTCACCGCCATCCAGAACGACACACCCGCGCGGCCGAGGGCCAGGGCGAGATTCCCGCAGGCATTGCCGAGCACGCTGCAGAACCCCGCGGCACCTAGCAGCATCAGCACGGGAACCGCGGGCTCCCACCCCGGGCCGAGCAGAAGCCGCAGCGCCGGACCGGCGAGGCCCACCACCGGCATGTACGCGAGCGCGGCCAAAAGCGACAGCAGCGAGAGCGCGCGCAGGTACGACGACGCGGTGCGCGCGCCGTCGTCGCGCATGCGCGCGAGCAGAGGCAGCAAGGTGCGCGCGGTGAACGGGCCGAGAAGCGCGGCGGGCTTGAGGGCCATTTGCGAGGCCATGAAGTAATACCCCGCGGCGGCGGGGCCCAAGAGGCGCGCCACCAGCAGGCGGTCGAGGCTGCCGAGCGCGTGGGCGGCCACGCGCTCGGCCAGCTGGTACCCGCTGAACCCGGCGATGGGCCTCAGCTCCGCGGCGCGCAAGCGCGGGGCGGGGCGCAGCGACGAGGCGAACCCGAGCCCGACGAAGCGCGCGAGGGCGAGCGCGACCTGCCCCGCCACCAGCGCCATCGCCTCGCGGCGATGCCAGGCCCACGCGAGCGCGACGGCGAGGCCGAACGCGGAGGCGACGATCTCGACGATCGCGAGCCTGCGGAGGCTCAGCGTCCTTTGAAGGTGGGCCTGAAACACCGAGGCCGTGCCCGAGAGCGGAAGCGCGAGGGCGGAGGCCATGAGCAGCGGCGCGACGCCCGGCAGGCGCAGCCATCCCTCGAGCGGGCCGGCCGCGGCCAGCGCGAGAAGGCACAACAGGGTGCCGGCCAGGGCGGAAGCCCACCAGGCGCTGGCCCACGCGGAGCGATCCAGAGAGTCGCGGTGAACGAGCGCGTTGGTGAACCCCAGATCGGAAAGCCCGGCCAGGAAGGCGGTCACCGCGAGCGCCGCCGCGGCCAGCCCGAACTCCGCCGGCGAGAGCCAGCGGGCGAGCACGAGGATCTGCGCCAGTTGGGAGACGAGGGTAGCGGCCGCGGCGGCGGCGTTCCAGCGCACGGCCACCCCGGCGACGCCGCCCAAGGAGGCGGATGATTCCGGACCGACCTCCGGGGAATTGCGGCTCATCGCGGCGGCAACCCCAAAAAGCGCGGCAGATCGCGGAAGTGCGCATCCCAATGCCACCGCTCGCGCGCCGTACGCGCCGCGGCGGCGAAGGATTCATAGTCCGCCACCAGGCGTTCAAGTCCGCGCGCGATCGCCTCGGGCGAACACGAATCCGCGGCCACGCCCACGCGATGCTCCGCCAGCAAGGCGGCGTGCGCGGGATTCTCGCTGAGCAAAACCGGCAGGCCCGCCTGCGCATAGTCGAAGGTCTTGTTCGCCCACGTGAGCGCGAAGCTCCCGCACACCGGCTGCATCAAATGAATGCCGATATGGGCCTCGGCCATGCGCGAGGGAATCTCCTCGAAGGGAACCGAGCCGTGAAACCTGACCCGCCCCGTCGCGGCTCCTTCACCCCCGCTCATGAGCCCCGCCCGGGCCGCCGCGTTTTTCAACGACGACTCCTCGGGCCCGCCGCCGTAGACGTCGAGCGACATCGTCCGCAAGGCGGGAGAGGCCGCCATGGCCGTGAACAATTCGGGCAAACCGGTCGCCACGCGCAAGCCGCCCTGAAACACAAGGCGGATCGCTTCGCCCGGACGCGGGGCGTGCGCTTCAGGGAAGACCGCCGGACGAATGGGCATGTTGGGCAAAAGATGAAAGCCCGCGTGCGGATGCGACGCGTGCAGCGCGTCACGAATGGCCGGACTCACGGTGACGGCCTTGCGGATCAGCGCGAAGCCGCCCTTCTCCCACAGCGTCCAAAACAGGCGTCGGCTGGGGCGGTTCAAGACCAGCGGCGTCTGCAGGTACAGCTCGTGCGAATCGTAAACCACCGTGCGCCCGCGCACGCGCCCCCACAAGGCCAGCCACAAAAGCGGCGGCGCGTCGAGCGAGACCCACACGCGCGCATCGGTCGCGAGCAAAACCGCGGTGAGCCTCCACAGGTAGGCGAGAAACACCGGGAAAAACCGGCGCTGATGCGACTCTTTGGTGATGACGCGCACGTCGAACCCGTCCCACGCCGCGCCCAGGGGATGCAGAGGCTTATCGCACACGATCACGGGCTCGTAACCCGCCGCGCGCAGCGAACGGGCCCACTTGTGGCAGCGATGATCCACCGACAGGTCCGTCAGGATCGCCAGCAGCACCTGCGGACGAGCGGACGCAGAAACCGCGCCGGCAGCCGGTGAAAACGTGGAGGCGGATCGGGATGTCATCATGGTGGGGGTGGTCGCCGCGGCGAGGACGCAAAATGCAAAAATGGGACAGGGTGGGGGTGGCCGGATTGAATCATGAGGCGGCGGATCCGAACGAAACCGGGTACGAGTAAGAGTACGAAGTACGAATACCGGATCCTTGCCTGGTTTTGCGTTGCCACAACCCACCAGCCACAGGCGAATGCCGTTCGTCTGCGAAGTGGCGTTTCCCGACATATCTTTGCCACCGCATGGCCGATACGATTCCTTCACAGGGTTCTCACAAGAACCTGAACCTTTTCCGCAAGGCGCTGCCCGGCCTGCTCGCGCGCGGCGTGCTGACGCCTCTGGACCCCATCCTGCGGCTGTGCGCCCGTCCTGTCAGGCGCCCGCAGGGCTCCCGCCCGGGCGACCATGCCACCGCCCCCGCACGGTCCGAACCCGTGTTCGTGTTCGCCAGCTACATGGTGGGCGATTTGTTCATGGCGTTGCCCGCGCTCAAGCGGCTCGCGGCGGTGCGCCCGGTGCGCGTGCTGTGCCGACCCGACTGTGCGGGGCTGGTGGCGCGCGAGGGTCTGGTCCCGGTCGCGTTCGACAATGCGTTTCTGACTTCGCGTTCGGCGGCCGCCTTCCGCCGCACCTTGCGCGCGGCCCGCGCCTTGCGTACCCACCCCGAGGCCGCCGCCGCGACGTTCGCCATCGACCTCGACGCCAGCCCGCTCAGCGCGCTCTGGCTGCGCCTCGCGGGCTTTTCGCGCGTGGCCTCCTACCGCCGCGCCTACGGCGCGCTGTTCACCGAAACCTTCGATCTGCCCGCCGAGGCCGTGCATCAGGCCGACCGGGACGAGGCGGTGGTGGGGTACGTCTTGGAGGAAATGGCGACTCATGGGTTGCGGGCCGAGGGTCGCGGGGAACGCGACCACGAAAACCAACACACGATTCCCGGGACGACAACGGCATCCTTCGGCGATACCGTATCCCCGCCTCATCAATCATCAATCATCAATCATCAATCCGTCCACACCCCCTGGCTGTTCTCCGTGTGGACCCGCAAGGCCGCGAAGAACTGGCCGCTGGAACACTGGGATGAATTGATCGCCGCTCTGGTCGCGGAGGGTGTCGCGATCGAGATCCTGAACCCTCCCGACGCGGACGACGCCTTCAAGGCCTTCCGCGCGCGGTGGGAGCCGGGCGATGCCGCCTCCGGGGCGCGCCTTTCCTTCGTGGGCGGCACGCTCGATGACGTGGCGGACAGGGTGCGCGGTGCGGCGGGGGTCGTCGCGACCGACAACTTCCTCGGCCACATGGCGGGATATTACGGCAAGCCGGTGCTGTGGATCAACAGGAGTTCGCCTTCCGCGCAAGTGCGGCCGCGCGGGCCGCGCACCCTCGAGGTGGCGGCGGGCGACACGGGCGCACTCGCGGTGGAGAGCGTCGCGCGGGCCTTTCACGCCCTGCGTCGGGACGCGTGACGGCCCGCGGCGCGAGGGGCGTCGAGACGTAAAAAACCCCGGCGCGCTGCGGGCGCGCCGGGGTTCAAACACAAAGCGACAAGATGAATCAGGGCCGCAAGGGGACGGCGCGCCGGGGCGCGGCCGTGGCATCGGGCGAAGCGGTCACGTTCTTGTAGCTCACCAGATCGCCCGCGGCGTTCAGCACCACGTTATAGGTGGACGTGATGCCTTGCTTGATGGTGCTGACCTGCAGGGCGAACCCGTTGGAATCGACCGTGCCCGACGTGGTGGAGGAATCGCCGTTGCGGTAGGCCGAAGTGGTGAACATCGTACCAGTGAACCCCGATTGGCCCATCGGCACCGGCGCGGCGGGCCTGAACAGCGACATGTTGCTGAACAGTTCGCCCGCACGCCAGTACTTGCCGACGCTGAAGGTCACCATGCGGTGGTCGGCCATGCGGTCGGCCACGGGGCCCAAGAGCATCTTGTAGGCCGCCGAGTATTTGATCATCGAGTCGGTGAGCGCGTAGGTGGTGTCGAGCGTCATGGTCGCGGTATCGCCGCCCACCAGCAGGCCATCGGTGCGCGCGGTGCCCTGGAAGGTGAACACCACGTTGCGGCCGTTGCGCAACCAGCGTTGCTCCTGGTAGCTCAGTTGCGCGAGGCTGTCGCCGCGCCCGGGGATCTGGCGGTACAGAGCGCGCAAGGTGGAATGCATGCGCGTGAGCGTGGATTCGGGATGGGTGTTGCGGACGCGGAAGAACAGGTCGACCACGCCGCTCGCGGTGCTCGTCCACAACTTGCGGTCCCAGTCGGCGTCCACGACCCGCGTCCACGACAACGTATCGCCCGCCGGGCCGCGCAGCAGAAGCTCGAACTCCTCGGGCACGGCGTCCGGGTCGGCATAGGCGCCCTCGGGGCCGTAGATCTTCACCCACTTGGTGTGCGTGCGCCCGCCCTCGACCGGGGTGACGGTGCGGTATTCCGCCGCGTCGAGCGTGCCCGTGCCGTTGGTGTTGCGCAGACGATAGGACTGGCGCGCGCCGGTGGGCGCGCCCGTGGAAGGGTTCAACGCGACGACGGTACCGCGATATACGAGCGGCAACAGGTAGCGTCCCGGATCCGCTTCGATCGAATCGAGCAAGCGCGCGATGGCGTTGTTGGAACGGTCGATCTGCGACGGGTCGCCCAGGTACTGGGCCATCACGGTGTCGCGGCGGACGCCGCTCGCCGAGGAATCGTAGGCGTAGGCGTAGATGTACCCGAAGAAGTAGGCCTCCAGCACGCGGTTCGCACTCGTATCCACGTTCCACAGAGACAGGTCGAGGGTATCGAGGCTGGCGGCCGCCACGCGGCCCGCCTTGCCCAGCACGGCGCGCTTCGCGCCCGGCGGGGCGATCTGCAGCGAGTCGAGCGAGGGCAGCTGCGGCATGGGCGGGGTGACCACCGGGATGTTTTCCCATTCGCCGACGGTGGCCACTTCGGACACGGCGATGCGGCCGAGCACCGGCGCCACGGTGTTGGGGAAATCCTCCGCCCCGCCGGGAACGGCGAGCGTGTCGCCGCCGGAGAACATGCAAGCGGACAGAACGCCCAAGGAAGCGCCCGCTAAAGCGCCTGTCAGCGCGAATGCCTGGGCCGCTGCCACGAAGCGGCTGAACGCCGTTTTCATGTTTTTCCTTTGCGAGTCCTCACGCGGCGCGATTTGGGGAAAAGCTGGACGGAAAGCTGCAAAATCATTTCGGGATCCGTGTCCTTTTCGATCAGGTCCAGCATTTCCTTGCGGAAGTTCTCCGCCCGCTCCATCAGCTTTTTGCGGGTCTCCTCGCTCACCATGATGAGCATGGTGGAGATGTGACGATCCGCCGGCCCAAACTTAAATGGAACCTCCGATGCCTGTAAAATCCATTCGCGGTTCAAACGGCGCACCAGGGCCGACAAGGTGGGGGGGGGCTCCACGAACTTCTGGGTCACGTGATAACGCCCGCCGCTGCCGCGGATGATCAGGCCCCAGTCCTCGAGATCCTGCACGTACTTGCGCACCAGGGCGGGGGCCATGGGCGGCTCGAGGAACTTTCCGAGGGTTTCGCAATCTCCGTGAAAATCAAACGCGTTGACCGCGCACCGGACGAGCGAATACCGGTAATCCTGATAGTACTTCACCAGCGAGGGGCTGAAGCGCGCGAAGCGGCTGCGGTTGCGCCGCTGCAACAGGTCTTGGTACAACTCTTGGCGGTCGGCGTCGCGGCGCGCTTGGCCGAACTCGGCTAGGCGGTAGAAGAATTCGGTCTCCTGCTCGTTGAGGCCGAACACGGGCGCCATTTTGGCCGCCATGTTGCGGCTCAGCGTGCGCTTGCCGATGATGACGTCGAGGAGATACCCGGGGTTGCTGATGCCCGCGTCGCGGGCGAATTTCCGGTAGGAATAGTCGGGGCTTTGGGCCTTGAGAGCCTCGAAGGCGGCCTTCAAAAACGCCCGGAAGTCATCGTATTGATAGACGTTGGGGCGAGCCGGTGTTTTCGAGCCAGCTTCCATTCTTCCTTCGGTCCGGTTTTCCGGATCCTGTGCTGCGGTCCCTCGAGGTTCATGCCGGGAGGGACGAAAGTCGTGCGGTCTGAAAAGCAAGCCCCGCCGTCCTTCAGGACGGCGGGGCATCAGGGCCGGAACGCGGAATCTGGCCCTCAGCCGGGAGGCGCTTCCAGGCCCCCGCCCGGTCGCGCCTCCCTTCCCCCTCCCCAATCGGACCCTTGCGGGCCTTCATCGCGAGGATGCTTTCTTCTCCGCAAATCCAATGTATTGGGTTTCAGCCCATCCGGCAATGACTTTTTGATTCATGGATAACACCAATCCGCCCAAATAACTCGATTATTTGCTTGATTTCACCACTTTTCCCTGTTTTACGGAAGCCGTGTTCCCGATAATTGGATAACATTCAACCCCAAAACACCCTGTTTTCGGCGAATTTTACCCCACGCAGGGCCGAAAAGGCTGGCCGAAGCGCCCGCACGGGAATAACTTGGGAGCACCTACAGGAGGATCCCATGGAAATGGATATCGGCATCACGAAGAAAGACCGGCAGAAACTGGCGGCCGGATTGTCGCACATGCTCGCGGACAGCTATACGCTGTATCTGAAAACCCACAACTTTCACTGGAACGTCACCGGACCGATGTTCCAGACCTTGCACCTGATGTTCGAGACCCACTACAACGAGCTGGCGCTCGCCGTGGACCTGATCGCGGAACGCATCCGCGCGCTCGGCCACCCGGCCCCGGGCACTTACGCGGCGTACGTGAAGCTCTCTTCGATCAAGGAGGAAGAGGGCGTGCCCAAAGCCACCGACATGATTCGTTCATTGGTGAAGGGTCACGAAGCCGTCGCCAAGACCGCACGAAAAGTGCTGGCCGATGCGGACGAGGCGAACGATCAACCCACCGCCGACCTCATGACCCAGCGTCTGCAGGTGCACGAAAAGACGGCGTGGATGCTGCGGTCGTTGTTGGAGTAGAGCGTAGGGATAGGTATTGGTAAGGGCGACCAAGAGGTCGCCCTTACGACGCCATACCCTTGATCCTCTCCACGATCGCGCTGGTCGACAGGCCCGGCACCTTTTCGACGATGTGGATCCGCCCGCCGTGCTTTTTGACGGTGGGCGCTTCCACGCATTCCGCGCCGTACTCCGACCCGTTGGTGTGCACGTCGGGCTTCACTTCCTCCAGAAACGGCATGGGCACGTCTTCGTCGAAGATATGGACGTAATCGACGCTGCGCAGCGCGAGCAGCATGCGCGCGCGGTCGGCCTCGCCGATGAGCGGACGATCGGCCGATTTGTAGCGCTTCACCGAGGCGTCGCTGTTGAGGCCCACGATGAGCACATCACCCTGGCGGCGCGCGTCCTCCAGGATGTGGAGGTGTCCGGCGTGCAGCAGATCGAACGACCCGTTGATGGTCGCGACCCTTTTGCCCTGCGCGCGCAACAGCGCGGCGAGCGGGGCGAGGCGGTCGCGCGCGACGAGGCGGTCGCCCTCGAGGGCGTCGCGCAAAATCTCCTCGCGGGTCACCGTGGCGGTGCCGAGCTTGGCGACCACGAGGCCCGCCGCACGATTGGCGATTTCCACCGCGACGCGCGGCTCCTGCCCGGTGGCGCGCGCCAGCGTGAAGGCCGCGACCACGGTGTCGCCCGCGCCCGAGACGTCGAACACCTCGCGCGCGGCGGTGGGCATGTGGAAATGCTCGCCGCTGTCGCGGTCGAACAGGGCGATGCCCGCGGGGCCGAGCGTAAGCAGCACATGGGCGCCCAGGAGCGCGCGCAACGCGTCGCCGACGGCCTTCACGTTTTCGGGAGTGGCGGCACGCTCGCTCCAGCCGAGCAGGCCGAGCGATTCCTTCCAGTTGGGCGTCACGTAGTCGGCGCCGTGGTAACGCGGGCCGTGCTGCGGCCGCGGGTCGAGGATCACGGGTTTGCCGGCGGCGCGCGCTTCGCGGATCAGCGCGGGCGTGAGCGAAGCGGTGAGAAAGCCCTTGGCGTAGTCCGAGAGCACGACCGCGGCGGCGGCGGGCAGGGCCGCGCGGAAGGCGGCGAGCACGGCCGCTTCGGTGTCGGGCGACAGGTCGCGGGTGTCTTCCCGATCGAGACGCAAAAGCTGTTGCTGCTGACCGACCAGGCGGGTTTTCACCATGGTGGGGCGGCCGTCGGCGAAGGGCACCACGTCTATGCCCGTCGCGCGGCACAGGTCGGCGAAGGAGCGACCCGCGCCATCGAGCGGATCATGCAGGGCGAACAACACGGGCGTGCCGCCGAGCGAGGCGATGTTGGCCGCGGTGTTGGCCGCACCGCCGAGCACGCGCCGGGTTTTGTCGGGGTCGACGCGCAGAATGGGCACGGGGGCCTCGGGCGAGAGCCGCGAGCAATCGCCGGTGAGGTATTCGTCCACCATGCAATCGCCCAGCACGAGAATGCGGGCCCCGGTGAAGGCGGAAAGCGCGTCGCGATGATCCATAGACGGTCAATTCTATCAAAATCGGGGCGTGGGGCGTATCTGAAAATCGCCTCGGAAATCACCCGAAAATCATGAGGGCAGCATTGGTCGGGGCGGGGTTTGGGTGGGGAGGCTTCCGGGTGGATGTCGCGAGGGGGCGGACCGTGTTGTGGTTTGAGGCAAAGGGAAATCCCGGCGTTCAACGAAGCCCTGCACCGATGAGGGCGGGGAACTAGATTGAACCCGTGACATTCGGAATTTCCCACGGAAAACGCTTGAGGCCGGTCCGCGCCGCCGTGGCGCGGGCCGTGGTGTTTCTGTACGCGCTGTTCCTGCTGATGCCTCACTTCGGGTCGCTGACCCACGTCCACACCGGTGGCGGCGCGGCGCATCACCACACGGCGGCCTCCCTCCACGATGTGACGCTTGAGCGCCAACTCCTTACGATGGTGGGGGGCGGCGCGCCCCGCCTGGAATCGCCGGTCGCCTCCGCGCGGGGCCGGTCGAACTCTTCGGCCGCGCCTGAGGGCGGCGCGCACGGGTCGGTCACCTCCGCCCCCACCGATGAGGCGCGCGCGACGACGATTTCCGACCGCGATGCGCGCGCGCACACCCACGCCTCCTACGAACCCGGTGTTGTGGCCCTCGGCACACCGACCCTTGCGGCGGCGACGGCCGCGACGCACGCTCCGGCAGCGGACGCCGTCCCCGGTTTCATTCCGGCGCTGGCGATCCTCGCGAGCCCGGCCCGTGCGCCACCGGCGCACACATAAGAATCGCCTCCGGCGCACGCATAAGACGCGCCTCCGGCGCTCGTTGCGTGACACGGCCTGGGTGACGCGAGCCTGACGGCCCGTTGCCTGATCGCCCAAGCGTCGCGCAACCGGCGGTGACCCCCAAAACACCCTCCTATCCTGTCCTGAATTTTCGTGCGCCCCGCGTGGATTCCCCATGCCGCACACCCACATTTTTGATGGACATCGCCGCGATGTCCCGAGGTTTTATGTCATCCTTACGATTCCCCCTGCGACGGTTCTTCGTACGCACGTTCGCGATCGCCGGTCTGCTTGCGACGATCCACACACCCGCCCACGCACACGACGATTCGACGATCGTTGATTTACCCGACCAGAACAAGCGGGGCGCCAAACCCTTCACGGCCGCGTCGAGCCAAACGATCCGCGACCGCGACCTGGCGACGCGCACCATCCTCAAGCCCGCCGACCTGCTCAAGGTCACGCCGGGGTTGTTCGTGGGGCAACACGCGGGCGGCGGCAAAGCGAACCAATACTTCCTGCGCGGGTTCGACATCGACCACGGCACCGACCTGGCGCTGTGGGTGGATGAATTGCCGGTGAACATGGTGAGCCACGGGCACGGGCAAGGCTACGCCGACATGCACTTCGTGATTCCCGAGCTGTACGACCGCGTGGAGGTGCGCAAGGGCCCCTACGACGCGAGCGACGGCGATTTCGCCACGGCGGGTTCGGTGCGGCTGCGCAGCCGCGAACGCTTCGATGAAAGCTTCGTGGAACACAGGCTGGGACAGTTCGGCACGCAGCGCACCGTGGGCGTCCTCACCATGCCCGAGGCGGCGGGGGCGCCCGTGCTCGCGGCGGAGATTTTACGCGACGACGGGCCGTTCGAGCACCCCGAGAATCTGGAGCGCTACAACCTGTTCTGGCGCAACACCTTTTCGTCCGACGAGGCCAAACGCATCGACCTCACGATGATGAGCTACGGCAGCGGGTGGAACGGGTCAGGGCAAATCCCCCTCCGCGCGGTGGAGGACGGCTCCCTCGACCGCTTCGGCGCCGTGGACCCCACCGAAGGCGGCAACTCGCAGCGGCACAGCGCGCAGCTGCGCGCGCGCGGCCCGGGCGCGCGCGAAGGGTCGGAGTGGGAACTCGCGGCGTACCTCATCCGCTACGACTTCGCCTTGTACTCCAATTTCACGTTCTTCGCGGGCGATTCGGTCAACGGCGACCAGTTCGTGCAGACCGACCATCGCACCATCGCGGGGTTCCGCGCCGCGCAGCATCGCGAGCACGAACTGTTCGGATGGCGCGGGCGAACGTCCGTGGGCGCGTCGCTGCGCGCCGATGAAATCGAGAACATGCTGGGGCCATCTAGAGCGCGCAAGCAAACCGGCAAGACCGTCGACGCGCGCGTCCGCCAAGCCTCGCTCGGCGTGCACGCGCAGGAGGATCTGACCGTGCTGCCCTGGCTGCGCGTTGTGGGCGGCCTGCGCGCCGACTACTTCGGGTTCTCGGCGGAGGACAAGCTGGAGGACCCGGCCGACAGCGTGCCCCGCTCTTCGGGCGTGCGCGCGGCCACCCAGGTCAGCCCCAAAGCAAACCTGATCGTGGGACCCTTTTACCAAACGGAGTTGTACCTGAACTACGGCCACGGCTTCCACTCCAACGACGCGCGCGGGGTGGTGCGATCGCCCGACGCCGTCACGCCGTTGGCGCGGGCGATCGGGTATGAAGCCGGAGCGCGCACGCGCATCCTCCCGCGCTTCGAACTTTCGGCCGCCGTGTGGCGTCTCGACATCGGCAGCGAACTGGTGTGGGTGGGCGACGCGGGCGTGACCGAGGCGAGTGAAGCGACCGAGCGCACGGGCGTCGACTTCGAGGCGCGCGCGCAGGTGTTGCCCGGCTTGTACGCCGATCTCGACGTGACCCACAGCCGCGCGGTGTACCCCGGCAGCGGCGAGGTGGTCGCGCTGGCCCCCAAACTCACGGCCACGGGCGGCCTCGCGTACGAGCGCGGCGGGTTCCGCGGCAGCCTGCGCGCCCAGCACCTCGCCGACCGCGCCGCCACCGAGGACGAATCGCTCACGGCGGAGGGCTACACGTTGGTGGAGGCGAGCCTCGCCTACCGCTGGCGCAATGTGGAGGCGCGCGTGGATGTCGCCAACCTGTTGAATGCCGAATGGCGCGAGGCGCAGTTCGCCAATGAATCGCGCCTGCAAAGCGAACCCGCACCGGTGGAGGACATCCACTTCGTGCCGGGCACGCCGCGCCAGGTGCAGGCCGGCTTGAAGGTTTACTTCTGATCACGACACCCCGACCAGCCGGCGCGCAAGCGCCAACAGGTCGGGGTCGAGCGGCTTCTTTTTGCCCACCGCGTCGGCGAAGGGCACGAGGACCATTTCACTCCCGATGATGCCGACCATCTTGCCGGTTTCCCCGGCGATGGCGGCACGCACGGCGTGGGCCCCCAAGCGCGTCGCCAGCAGGCGCTCGCGCGCGGTGGGCGTGCCGCCGCGCTGAATGTGGCCCAGCACCGACACGCGGTATTCGTCGCCGCCGAGTTTGTGCAGTTCCTGCGCGACGGCTTGAGCGCCGCCGGGGTAGGCGCCTTCGGCCACCACGATGATGCTGCTGGTCTTGCCCGCCTTCTTGCCTTTCTGCAAACGCGCCAGCATGGCGGGGAAGTCGGGGGTTTCCTCGGGCACCAGCACCTCCTCGGCGCCGCCGCCGAGCGCCACCTGCAGGGCGATGAAGCCCGCATCGCGGCCCATCACCTCCACCAGGAAGTAGCGCTCGTGCGAGTCGGCCGTGTCGCGGATCTTGTCGATGGCCTCCAGCGCCGTGGTGACCGCGGTATCGTATCCGATGGTCTCGTCGGTGCCGTACAGGTCGTTGTCGATGGTGCCCGGCAGGCCGATGAGCTGCCCGTCCCAATGCTCGGCGAGCGCCATCGCGCCCGTGAGCGAGCCGTTGCCTCCCACAACGATCAGCGCGTCCACGGCGTGGGCGCGCAAGGTCTCCGCGGCTTTGACGCGACCTTCCACCGTGGCGAACTCGGGGCAGCGCGAGGTCCGCAGAAACGTGCCGCCGCGCTGCAGAATGTTCGAGACGTCGCGGTTGCTGAGCTGGTGGATCTCGTCCTGAATGAGGCCGTAGTAACCGCGCTGCACGCCCATCACCACGTGACCGAGCGCGTGCGCCTCGCGCACGGCGCCGCGCAGCGCGGCGTTCATGCCGGGCGCGTCGCCGCCGCTGGTCAGCACCGCGAATCTTAAGTGTGCCATAAGTTCCTCCCTCTTTTCTCCTGACCGGAAGGATACGCAATTGTGCAGAAAACCATTCCGACGGATTCAGCACCGTATCGCCACATCACTACCAATGTCCGGTAATCTCAACGAATTCACGATTCCCTCTTTTGGAAACCAAAACTTTTTCCGCAATTGTTAGGTCGTACTCGGACTTCTCCTCGTCTGCGATTCGATTGTTTTGGTGCGGATTTCCCAATCCGTAACATATTCCACAGCCCCACGACCTACAGTCACGAACACCGTGCGCGAACACGCCCGTGTCGCTACGTTCCCCTCATCCCCTCTCCTCCGGAGGTTTTCATGAACGCTCTCGTCTCACTCGGCAACCGCATCCTGAATCTCTCGAACCTGTTCACCTGGCTTCCGCCCTTGCTCGCGCGCCTCACCGTCGGCTTCGTCTTTTTTCAGTCGGGCCTCGGCAAGCTGAACAACCTGGAGCGCGTGACCGGCTACTTCGCGAGTCTGGGCCTTCCCGCTCCGGCCTTTCAGGCCGCGCTGGTGGGATGGACCGAACTCATCGGCGGCGCCCTGCTGATCCTCGGGCTCGCCACGCGCCTCGCCTCGATTCCCCTGACGATCGTGATGATCGTCGCCATTCGCACCGCGCTTTCGGAGGACGTCACCGATTTCTCCTCGCTCACCGGCGCGACCGAATACCTCTACATCGTGCTGATGGTGTGGCTGATGGTGGCCGGCCCGGGCAAGGTCGCTCTGGATGCCTTGGCGGCGAAGCGTTTCCGGTCGTAGCCGACCGGCTCGCCCGCCGCGGGTGGCCCCGGAGAGAGGCGATTTTGGCCCAATCCGCGCCAAATCCGGGTGTTCGGGGAAATGCCGGGGCCGCCCTTGACAGCAGTTTAGAATCATTCTAATCTGTGTCCATGGCCCCGTTGCTCACCAAGCACCGCGAAACCGTCCTGAACGTGGTTCAGTCCAGCAAGGATCACCCCACGGCCCGGCAGGTGTTCGACCGTTCGCTCAAGCGCGATCCGCGCCTGAGCATGGCCACCGTGTACAACTCGCTGAACTTCCTCACCACCGGCGGCTACATCCGCCGTCTGGAAGCCGGTGAAGAGGGGGCGCGTTTCGACGGGATCCTCGCGCGCCACGACCACCTCGTCTGCCGCGCCTGCGGCCGCGTGGAGGATGTGGACATGCTGCCCGCCGACAAGATCAAGGCCACTCAAATCCCCCACTTTCAGGTGGAGGAAATCTCGCTCCGCGTCATCGGCCTGTGCGCCTCGTGCCGCAAATCGAACCGCGCCGCGGACTGACCTCCCCTTTTTTTGTCCACAGATTAGAATGATTCTAATTCAAAGTCGTTTCCCTTCAGCCTTCCGAGTTCCGCGTTCTGAGTTCCGAGTTCTGAGTTCCGAGTTCTGAGTTCCGAGTTCCGAGTTTCACAAGTGCCCCCATCATCAACAACCCCAAGGAGAACCAAACCATGTCAACCCTCGTCACCAAACCCGCGCCGGCCATCCACGCACAAGCCGTGATGCCCGACGGCATGATCGAAAGCTTCGACCTTTCGCAGTACCGCGGCAAGCACGTCATCGTGTACTTCTACCCGCTCGCGTTCACCTTCGTGTGCCCCACCGAGATCATCGCCTTCGACAAAAAGATCGAGGAGTTCCGCGCGCGCGGTTGCGAAATCGTCGGCGTGTCGGTGGACTCGGTGCACACCCTCTCGGCCTGGCGCAACACGCCGGTGAAGGAAGGCGGCATCGGGGCCATCAACCACCCCGTGGTGTCCGACCTCAGCAAGCAGATCGCCCGCGACTACGGCATCCTGTTCAACGAGGAGGTCGCGTTGCGCGGCCTGTTCCTGATCGACAAGGAGGGCGTCGTGCGCCATGCGCTGGTGAACGATCTGCCGCTGGGCCGCAGCGTGGATGAAGCCATCCGCACGCTCGACGCGCTGCAGTTCTTCGAAGCCAACGGCGAAGTGTGCCCGGCCAACTGGCACAAGGGCGACGAGGGCATGAAGGAGACCCGCGAGTCGGTGGGCGCGTACTTGGCCAAGACGGCGTAAGGCCGACGTCGCACCGCGTCATGCCAAGGCCTGCGGGGAAACCCGGAGGCCTTTTTTGAACCATTACCTTCACCCGAATGAAAACCGTCGCGGAGACCTTTCGATGAACCCCTTCACCACCGCCGTGCTGGCCAGCCTCGCCGCGGGAGCCTCCACCGGCCTCGGCGCCTTGCCTCTGTTGTTCTTCCGCGGTTTCCCCGACCGCGTGCGCGATGGCTTTTTGGGATTCAGCGCGGGCATCATGCTCGCCGCCACCGCCTTTTCGTTGATCGTGCCGGGGCTCGATGCCGCGGCCGCTCTCTCCGGCGAAGTCCCCGGGGCATTCATCATCGCCGCAGGCATTCTGCTGGGCGGTTTGTTCCTCTGGATCGTCGACACCTTCACCCCCCACGAGCATCTCGTGAAAGGTCTGGAAGGGTCGGCGCTGGTGGAGGCGCGCACCGTACGGCGCGTGTGGTTGTTCGTATTGGCGGTGACGGTGCACAACTTTCCCGAAGGGCTGGCCGTGGGCGCGGGCTACGGGGCGGGAGAGGCCGGGCGCGGCGCGGCCATAGCGCTTGGCATCGGCGTTCAGAACATTCCGGAAGGATTCGCCGTGGCGGTCGCGCTGCTGGGCCTCAAGGGCATGACGCGCCCCCGCGCCGGCCTGATCGCTTTGGCGTCGGGACTCGTGGAACCGCTCGGCGCCATCGTGGGCGCCGGATTGGTGACCACGTCGATGATGTTGCTGCCCTGGGGTCTCGCGTTCGCCGCCGGCGCGATGCTGTTCGTGATCAGTCACGAGATCATTCCCGAAACGCACGCGAACGGCCATGAAAAGGTGGCCACGGCGGGCCTTTTCATCGGCTTTGTGCTGATGATGATCTTCGATGTGACGATGGGTTGACGGCGGCGGGCCCGCAAGGAAATCGACCCGGAGGGATCTGGGGTCAGTGGTCGTGCGTTTCGGCGCCCAGGACTCCCGCCGGCAAAAGCGCCTGCAACGTTCCCTGCAGTCCGAGCGCGGCGTGGCTGATGTCGCGCATGCGCTTCAGCACTTCGGCCTCGCTGGCGTCGGCGGAGGGTACCTCGAGGCAGCGCACGGCCTCGCAGATCTTCACGCCGCGCGCGTGCGCGTCGGGGTAGAGATCCTTGTGCTCCTCGAGGAAGGTGAGCGCCACCTGGGCCATCATGTCGGGCGAGTAGTGCTGCTCGAAGATCTCCACGATCTTCGCCTCGGCCTTGTGTTTGCGGACGTCGTTGCTCCACAGCCCCGTGACCACGGCCGCGATGATCAGGCAGGCAAGACCGTACGCAACATGGGTGAGGCGAGGGCGGGCGCCTCCGGCGGGCAAGGTAAAAGCCGTCAACAGCCCGAAGATGCCAAGACCGACGAGCGCGAGAGAGATGTGCCAAACATTCATGATCGCTCTCCTGATCGCAAACGCGCGCCCGGGTGATTTACGATAATCCGGGAACGCGCATCAGCACGCCGAAGACCAGCACCAGCAGCGCGCAGGCGAGGGCCACGAAGGCCGCGTTGACATCGGTGCCGCGCTCATCTTCCGCGGACTGTTCCGCCGCGGCCTCCGCGGACGCAGGCAACCACAGCGCCTTCACCATGCGGAAGTAAAACACGAACGACACCAGACCCAAGACCACCGAGGTGATCAGCACGGCCAGGAAACCGGGGTGCGGTGCATACCCGGGGGTGAACGCGTCGGCGACCACCGCGAACTTGGCCGCGAAGCCCGCCGTGAGGGGAATCCCCGCGAGGCTGAAAAGCAGAACGGTAAGCGCGCCGGCGATCCACGGGTGACGGCGGCCCAAGCCTTGAAGATCATCCGGACCCTCGATGTCCGCCGTCCTTGAACCCAAGGCCGCGAACGCGGCCACCACGCCCACCACGGTCAGGCCGTAGGCCGCGAGGTAGGTGAGGAACGCGGCGGCGGAGCTCAGGAACAAGGCGAGGATGATGAAGCCCGCGTTGACCGTGGAGGAGAACGCCAGCACGCGCTTCACGCTGGCCTGCGCGCCGCGCGACAGGGCCTGAAAGTTGCCGAGAACGGCGGAGAGCAGTGCGGCGATGAGCAGGAGAGGCTTCCAGGTTTCGTTCAGGTACGCGAACGGGCCCCACAAAAGCAGGGCCAGCAAACCGAGCAGCGCCACCTTGGCGGGCGCGGCGATCAGAGACAGCGAGGCGAGGTTCGTTCCCTGATACACGTCGGGCAACCACAGGTGGAAGGGCGCGGCGGCGGCCTTGAACAGCAGCGCCGCCACGAAGAACGCCAGCGCGGTTTTGGCGAGCAAAAGCTCGGCCTCGGCCCCCACGAGCGAATAGCCGCCGAGCTTCTGCTGAATGGCCGTGAACGACACCTCGCCCGTGGCGCCGTACAGGAAGGCGATGCCGGAAAGGAACAACACGCTCGCCAGCGCGCCCAAAAGCAGATACTTCATGCCGGCCTCGTTGGCGCGGCCATCGCGGAAGTTGAAGCCGGCGAGCACGTAGGAGGGGACCGACACCAGTTCGAACGCGATGAACAGCGTGGCGAGATCGCCCGCCAGCGGCAGATGGAACAGGCCGAACGCCTGCGCCAGCGCCACCATGCGGAAATCCGTGGGGCGCACGCGGATCTTGGCGAGGTACAGGGGAGACGCCAGCATGGCGAGGAAGGCCAGCGTGAGCGCGGTGCCGGCCAGCGCGCGGCCGATCACCGTCACGCCGATGGCGCCGCCGAAGAACTGTTCGCCCGGCGCGAGGAACCGGAACACCAGCAGCGCCGACAGGCCCAGCGCGAACAGCGTGATGAGCTGCGAGACGGCCTCGGTCACCGGCGACACGACGCCGTCGCGCGACGGCTTCACCGCAGCCAGAATCAAAAGCGCCGCGAACCCGACGAGCAACGGAAGCTGGGACAGGATATAGGTGTTCATCGGATCCTCAAACCTGGGTCAGGGCAGCCAGCCCGCGGCGTGAACCAGCGCGAACGCCCGCTCCAGCGGACGCAGCAGCAACATCGGGTACAACCCGAACACGAGCCACAGCGCCGAAACGGCCGTGGCGAGCATGGTCTCGCGGCGCGACAAATCGGGCGAGACGACAGCCGGGGAAGCGTCGGCCTCCGGTTTGCCCAGCCACGCGTCGTGCAAGAGGCGCACCAGCGCGGCAGCGCCCACCAGCGCGCCGAGCCCGGCGACCAGCGCGAACCAGGGCGACACCGTGTAGGCGGCGAACAGCGTGAGCACTTCGCCGGGGAAGTTGTTCAGGCCGGGCAGGCTCGCCGAGGCGAACACCGCGAGCAGCAAAAAGGCGTACAGGCGCGGTTGGCGCGCGCGCAGGCCCGCCAGCACGCCGCGGTCGGGGCTCGCGAACCCGGAGGTTTGCGGCAAGGCGCGCGCGTCGAGGGCGAACAGGAAGGCCATCACCAGCGCGTGGCTGAACACGAGCAGCGCCGCGCCCGAGAACCCGGCGGTCGTGGACGACACCGTGCCCAGCGTGGCCGCCGAGGAGAAAATGCCGAGCGCGAGGATCGACAAGTGCGACAGCGACGCGTAGGCCAGCATGTCGATGAGGCGGTCCTGCGCGAGCATGAGCAGGCCGCCGTACAAGGCGCCGAGGGCGGCGAGGATCAGCAGCGCGGGCGCGAAGCGCGCCAGCTCGTCCGGGAACGCGGGCGCGAGCACCAGCAGCAGGCCGAACGCGCCCATCTTCGACATGGCGGCGGAGAGCAAGGCGCGGCACGCGGGCGGGGCCACATTGTAGGTGTCGCGCAGCCAGCCGTGGAAGCCGAACAAGGGCAGCTTCACCGCGAAGCCGAGGAGGAAGCCGAAGAACACCCACGTGCGGGTGGACTCGGGCAAGTGCGCCAGCGCGGCGGGCAGACCCGAGAGGCCGGGATCGCGGAAGTTCGCCGCGCACGCCGCGGCGATGGAGGCCAGCATGGGAAGGCTGCCGGCCAGCGTGAACAGCACGAAGCGGAGCAGCGCGGGATACACCGGGCCGCCGAAACGGTTGCGGCGGCCGTGCAGACCGATCCAGAAATACACCGCCACCAGCGCGGCTTCCCAGAACAGGTAAAAGAGCAGGAGCGAGTCGACGAGGAACACGCCGGCGAGGCCGAAGATCAGCGCCCACGCGGCCACATCCTGCGAGCGGGCATCACGCCCCGCCGCGTCGGAGGAGCGCACGCCGCGCAACAGTGTCAGCACGATGGGCGGGCAGAGCGCGAGCACCAGCAGGAACAACGCGCCGCGCGCGTCGAGCGTCAGCGCTGGGGCGAACTCAAAGCGCGAGACGCCGATGCGGAACGTGGAGCCGACGGCCGACAATGCCTGCGGCGCGGTCAGGGCGGCGGTGGCCGTCACCGAGGCGAGCGCCGCGTACACCCACGCGAAGGCGAGCGAGAGCGAGCCGGAGTTCCCGGTGCGACGGGCGGCCAAAACCACCGCCGCGAGCAGCGGGAACGCGAGCGACAACACCAACAGCGAAGACGAAAGAGCGGGCGTCATGCGCGCCTCCACAAAAGGAACCAGGCCGCGAACGCCATGAAGAGCAGAATGGCGGCGGCGTAGTGGTGCGGGCGACCCGTTTGCGCGCGGCTGGCGACCGTCGTGATGCCACGACCCGCCAAAGCCGAGAGGTGAAGCAGGCCGATGAAGAGGTTCTCAACCACCAGACGCAGCACCCAGGCCACCACCTTGAGGGGCAGCACGACGGCGACCGCGTACAGGTCATCGAACCAGAACTTGCGGTCGAGCGGGCCACGGCCCTTCCAGCTCAGCGCGGACAGGGCGGCGAGCAACCCTTCGCGGCGGCGCGCCGAGGCGAACACGAAGTAGGTGGCGGCGGCCAGCACGATGTTGAGCGCGATGAACGGCGCCACGTGGCCCCAGTGGATGTGCTCGGCATGCCCCTCTCCCGCCGTGACCCACGCGGTGAGCGCCGGCGTGGCGCTGAACAGGGCGAAGGCCGGAGACGCGATGGTCAGCGCGATGAGCACGAAGCGGATGGCGGGCGAGGTCTCGCGCGGCGTCTCGTGATGACCATCGTGGCCGTGATCATGATGGTGATCGTGCGCTGTCGGAGAGGCCGCACCGTTCAAGTACCCCAGCAAGCGGAACAGGTACAAGGCCGAGAGCGACTCGACGGCCAACACCACCCAGTACACCACCGAACCCGAAACCCCCAGCCCGAACCCGTTGAAGGTCGACAGGCGGATGGATTCGAGGACGGCTTCCTTGGTGAAGAAGCCCGCGGAGAGATACGGGATGAGGCCCGCGCCGCCGATGCAGCCCACCCAGAACGCGAGGCGCGTGACCGGCAAGGATTTCAGCACGCCGCCAAGGCGCCGCGCGTCCTGCTCGTGATGCGCGGCGTGAATCACGCTGCCGGCCGAGAGGAACAGCAAGGCCTTGAAGAACGCGTGGCCCAGCAGATGCAGCATGGCCGCCTGCGCCGAGCACGCCGCCAGGGCGAGGAACATGAGCGCGAGGTTCGAGAGCGTGGAGTAGGCCAGGATCTTCTTGATGTCGGTTTGGGTCAGCGCCATGAAGGCGCCCACCACCAACGTCACCAAACCGCACGCGGCGATCAGGAAGCGGGCCTGCGGCACGGCGGCGTACAGCCAATCCAGGCGCATGATCAGGTAGATGCCCGCGGTCACCATGGTGGCCGCGTGAATCAGCGCGCTCACCGGCGTGGGGCCGGCCATGGCGTCGGCGAGCCACACGTGCAAGGGAGCCTGGGCCGACTTGGCGAACGCGCCGCCGAGCAACAGGAACGCGGCCAGCACGGCGAGGGGCTCGCGGCCCATGAACATCATCATGCCGCCGTGCGGCGAGGCGGCGCGCGCCGAAAGTTCGGAGAGCGACACTGTGCCGAACGCCGCGAACACGGTGAATACGCCGAGAAGGAAGAGGATGTCGCCGATGCGGTTCACGAAGAACGCGCGGTAGGCGGCCAGCGGCACGCCCTTCTCATCCCAATAGTGACCGATGAGCAGGTACGAGCACACACCCACGCCTTCCCAGCCCAGGAAGATGAGCACGAGGTTGTCGGCGAGCACCAGCACGAGCATCGACGCGACGAACAGGTTGAGGCTGGCGAAGAACCGCGACTGTTCGCGGTCGTGACGCATGTAGCCGACCGAGTAGGTGGTGATGAGGAACCCGAAGAAGGTGACCAGCAGCACCATCGCGTAACCGGCCGAATCGGCCGTCAGGCGCAGGCCCGCGTCGAACCCACCGGCCGCGATCCACGGGCCCAGGTCGAACACCAGAGCCGCCGAAGACCCTGGCAGGCCCGCGGGCCACAGGGCCAGCGCCAGGGCGAAGGCGATGCCCGCGCCCGCCACGGCCGTGCCGCCGACGAGGTTGTAGGAACCCTTCTTCAGCCACGCGCCGCCGCACAAGGCGAGGAGTAAGGCCGACAGCGCGGGAATGACCGGGAGAGCGGGCAGCAGAGCCGCGAGGGAATGGTTGATCATGCCCCGGCCCCCGCTTCGGTTTCGGACGTCTCGCCGAGCCTGGCGATGCGGGTGCGCGTCACGTCGCGGTGGTTGCGGAACAGCACGATCACCATCGCCAGGCCCACGGCAGCCTCGACCGCCGCCACGCCGATCGACAGCATGTAGAGGTAGTGACCCAGTTCGCTCGCGCCCCACAGGAAGTAGTTGAACGAGATCAGCGAGAGGTTCACGCCGTTCAGCATGATTTCAACCGACAGCAGCACGAGGATCAGGTTGCGGCGGCGCAGCACGCCGAACGCGCCGATCAGCACCAGCACCAGCGACACCGTCAGCGCGTTGGAAAGAGTCAGGAACGTCACGGGTTACCTCCCGCCGCATTCGTCTCGTCCGCCGTCGCCTGCGGGGAGGCCGCTTTGGCGGCCTTCTGCGTGCGGCGGCCGAAATTCACCGCGGCGATCACGCCCACCAGAATCAGGATGCTGATGAGTTCAAAAGACACGGTGAGCGGGTTGTTGGCCGGGTCGCGGAAAATGAGCTGCGCGATGGATTCCACCGTACCGAAGCCCTCTTTATGGGCCGGGCTGCCGCCGGAGGCGATCAGCGGCGCGGTGATGCGGCTCGCGGCGTACTGCACCGGCGGGATGACGATGAGGCCCACGCCGCACAGGAGCACGACCCACAGCAGGTCGCCTTTCCCGAAGGTCTTGCCGGAGGTCGCGTCGCCCGGAAGCTCACCGCCGCCGGGAGCCGGGTTAATCATCATGATCACGAACGTGAACAGCATCATGATCGCGCCCGCGTACACCATCACCTGCAGGATGCCCGCGAAGGTGGCCTGCATGAGGATGTAAATCAGCGAGACGGGGAGGAAGGAGAGGATCAGCAGCAGCGTGGAGCGCACGGGGTTGCGCGCCAGCACCACGGCCAGCGAAAAGCCGATCACCGCGACGGCGGATACGGCGAACAGGATGTCGGGGACGGAAGGCAATTGCGGCACGATTTTCCCGGTTTTTCCGCACCCGCCCGATCAAGGCGGAGACGGCGCGATCGGTGTGTTTTCAGCCTGAAATGACGGCAGGGATGTAGAAAAATGGGGGTCAAAACCAAAGGAAAATCGGCGTTTTGGCCCTCGCGAAGCCCTGTCCCGGCCATGGTGCGAGCATCCGCCCCGCCTCGCAGACCCCCTTCGGTTTCAGGAACCGGCCAAGCCCCCGACGTCGCGCCGCAGCACCTCGTACACCGCCACCGACACGGCGTTCGACAGATTCAGCGAGCGGCCATCTGGGTTGCGCTTGGGGATGGTCACCAGCTGATCGGCGCAGCGAACGTGAAAGTCGTCGGGAAGCCCGGCGGTTTCGCGGCCGAACACCAAAAAGACGGGGTCGGGGTAAGCGGCCTCCCACAAGGTGGTTTTGGTGTGGGCGGTGAAAAACCGGGTGTGAGTCGCCGCCTGCGGATGGCGGGACAGGAAGGAGCCCCAATCGGGGTGGATCTCCACGCGGTCGCGGAACTTGTCCCAGTAATCGATGCCCGCGCGGCGGAGCGCCGCGTCCTCCAGCGAAAAGCCCAGAGGTTCAATGAGGTGCAAGGTCAGGTTGTTCAGGTAACACAGCCGGATGATGTTCCCCGTATTGGCGGGGATTTCGGGCTGGTAGAGGACGATGTTGATTGAGGATGTCATTTTAGAAGTGCAGAACTCAGAGCGCTGAACTCAGAAACACAAAAAATGCCTCAGCTTTTCCGCACTTTGAGTTCCGGGTTCTGAACCTCACGAAGGGATATGGCGGCATGAATTTCTGCACTCTGAGTTCAGAGTTCAGAGTTTCGCTGTTCATCCCCGCAACACCCGACCCAATGACAACACTCCCCCGCCCGCGATGGCGAGCACGAGGAACCCGAGGCCGTAGACCGCGGCGAGTTCTCCCTTGCCGAGGAGGTCTCCCTTTTGGATCACGAACACCACCACGCCCATGCCGAAGATGAGGGGAATGCTGGCGAGGCGCGTGAACACGCCGAGAATCACGAGCGCGGCGCAGAACACCTCGGCGAACACGATCAGCGCGAGGCTGAGCGGTGACCCGAGCCCCAGGGGATCGGCGAACGAGCCGGCGCGTTCGGAGAACGCCATCAGTTTGGGGAGGCCGTGGCCGATGAGCATGCCGAGACCCAAGCCGACGCGCAGGACGGCGAGGCCCCAGCCGGCGGCGCCGGAGGACGATTTATCGGAAGCGAGCGCGCGGAGGATGGGCATGGGGAAGAAGGTAGTAGCACGTGGGTAGTGGCGGGATCCAGATTAGAGAGGCAAAAGTAAGCAGGAACTCCAAATCAGTGTGCTCACCACAACCCACTACCCACAAGCCACTACCTAGTTGTTCAACAACTTCTCCCTATCGTACACGAACTCCTGCCGCGTCTTGTACACGCGCGGCACCTTGTTCGTCATCTCGATGGCTTCCTTGGGGCACGCCTCCACGCAATAACCGCAGTAGATGCACTTGAGCATGTCGATCTCGAACACGCGCGGAATCTTGTCGCGGCCTTCCCACTCGGGCGGCGCGGCCTCGGCCTCGATGGTGATGCAATGCGCGGGGCACGCGGTGGCGCACATGTAGCACGCCACGCACTTCATCTTGCCGTCTTCGTCCTTGGTGAGGCGATGCTCGCCGCGGAAACGCTCGCTCACTTTCGGCTTCTCTTCGGGGAAGTTGAAGGTCACCGGCTTGCGGAAGAACTCGCGCAGCGAGATGAACATGCCCTTGATCATCATGGGCACGTAGATGCGCGTCAGCCACGACATCTTTTCACGAGCGGAGGACTTAACTTCAGCGGACATACCAGCCCCCGTATTCCATGACCAGCGCGACGAACAGAATGTTGACGATGGCCAGCGGGATGAGCGTGCGCCACCCCAATTGCATCAGCTGATCCCAGCGGAAGCGCGGCATGGTCCAGCGCACCCACATGAAGAAGAACACCAGCGCGACGACCTTCACGATGAACACGCCGAAGCTCACGAGCGCGGCCACGAACCACGGATACTTCGACACCCAACCCAGCCACGCGGCGGGCAACGTCCAGCCGCCCAGGAACAAGGTGGTGAGGATGGAGCACATGGCCCACAGGCCCGCGTACTCGCCCAGCATGAACCACGCGTAGCGCATGCCGGTGTACTCGGTGTGGTAACCGCCCACGAGTTCCTGCTCGGCCTCGGGAAGGTCGAAGGGCGCGCGGTTGGTTTCGGCGAACGCGGCGATGAGGAAGAGCAGGAAGGTCAGCGGCATGGTGAACACGTTCCACAGCGGCAAGGTGGTTCCCTGCTGCTGTTGCACGATGGTCGCCAGGTTGAAGGTGCCGGTGGTCATCACCAGCGCCAGCACCGAAAGCATCATCACGATCTCGTAGCTGATGAGCTGGGCGGACGAGCGGATGCCGCCCAAAAGGCTGTACTGGTTGTTGGAAGCCCAGCCGCCGAAGGCGATGCCGTACGAGGCGAGCGACGAGACCGCGAGCAGCACCAAAAGGCCCATCTGGATGTAGCTCACCGCCAGCACGCCGTCCTCGCCCAGGAAGGTCGCGCCCGGCGCCTGCCCCACGGGGATCAGGCCGAAGGCGATCACGCCGGGGAGGAAGGTGAGCAGCGGGCCGGCCAGAAAGAGGATGCGGTCGGTGTTGCGGGGGAAGAAGTCCTCCTTCCACATCAGCTTGAGCGCGTCGGCGGCCGATTGCAGAAGGCCCAGCGGACCCACGCGGTTGGGGCCCACGCGACGCTGAAAACGCGCGGAGACCTTGCGCTCCATCCACACCAGCATGGGCACGGCGCCGAGCACGACGCCCACGGCCACCAGCATCTTGATGACCGCGATGGTCAACGGATGAACGAGCAGATCCATCATGCCGCCACCCCGGCGTTGGCCAAAATTCCGGATATGATTTCCGTTTCCATCATGCCCTGCGTCACCGGTTGCATCACCGGCTCAAAGGCCTGCGCGATGCCGTCCTTGTTGATGAACGTGCCCGACTTCTCGAAGCCCGTGAGCGTGGGCAACGCCACGGCCACGTTGCCGTAGCGGAGCAATTCGCCCGAGGCAAAGTCGAGCAGCACCACGTTCTTGGCGCGGTCGAGCACGGCCTTGAACTCGGCCGTCATCACGAAGCCGGGGATGTTGTGAACCACCAGCAAGGTTTCGATGGGGGTTGATTCGGACGCGAGGGACTTGAGCGACGCGGCGGCATCGGCGATGCCGAACACCTGTTTGAGGCCCGCCGCGTTGGGGTTCTTGTCGCCGCTGATGGTGAAGCCGGGGAACACCTGGTCGGCCTGCACGGGGTTGCCGTAGCCGAACACGCGCGCCGACGGGCTGACCGAGGCGAGCAGCGCCTTCACGGCCTCCATCGCTTCCACCGTGTTCCACGCGGAGACGAGCGTGGTCAGGTTTCCGGCGGAGAGCAGTTCGGCCGCCGCCGCGCGCGCGGCGCGCCAGGTGGCGTCGGCGCCGTTGACCTTGGGTTTGTGAAGGCGATCGGCCTGCACGTACCCGAAGGAAAGGCGGCCGCTGTCGCACATCCATTCCTTGTTCACCGCGTCGTTGCGGCGGGGGACGATGCGCTTGATCTGGTCCTTGGCGTCGAGGTCGACGCGGGTGTTGCAACCCACCGCGCAGTCACCGCACACCGAAGGGTTCGAGTGCAAGTGCCACACGCGCGATTGGTAGAGGAAGTCGGACGACACCAGCGCGCCCACGGGGCAGATGTCCACGGTGTTCATCGACAGCGGGTTGTCGAGCACGCGGCCGGGGAAGGTGGCGATCTCGCTGCGGTCGCCGCGGTAAATGACGCCGAGTTCGCCCGTGCCCGACACCTCGTCGGTGAAGCGCACGCAGCGCGTGCACAGAATGCAGCGCGAGCCCCAGTACTTGACGTGGGGGCCCATGGTGGCCTTGGACTTGCGGACTTTTTCCTCGGCAAAGCGACCGTGGTCGCGGCCGTGCTCGTAGCTGTAGTCCTGCAGTTTGCACTCGCCCGCCTGGTCGCACTCGGGGCAATCGAGCGGGTGGTTGATGAGCAGAAACTCCATCACGCCCTTGCGGGCCTCCACGGCGTCGGGGGCGGTGGTGGTGACCTCCATGCCTTCGGCCACCGGGGTGGCGCAGCCCACCACGGGGCGGGGCATGCCCTTCACGCTGACCATGCAGATGCGGCAGTTGCCGGCGATGCTGAGGTCCTTGTGGTAGCAGTAGTGCGGAATGTCGATGTCGTGGGCGTGCGCCGCGCGGATGACGGTCCAGTCGGCGGGCACGGTGACCGCGCGGCCGTCGATGGTGAGGTTGACTTGCTTGACGTCGCTCATAAATCCTCACCCCTCCCCGGGGATCGAATAGGTGTGTCCTCTGCCCCTCCCCTCTCCATCTTCGCTTGCGCGATGGAGAGGGGAGGGGTGCCCGAAGGACGGGGTGGGGTGAGGATCATTGACGCTCCCCCATTCCGACCTTCTCGACGCTGGGCGCGCCGTGCAGGGCCGCGTCGCGCTTGGCGGCGGGCGTGATTTCATCGCGCGCGCTGCGCGTTTTGGCCGCGTGCGCGGGCTCTCCCACCCGTTTGTCGAACTCGCCGCGGAAGTGCTGCAGGTAGCTTTGCATGGGCATGGCCGCCGCATCGGCGAGCACGCAGATGGTGCGGCCGCGCATGTTCTTGGTCACATCCACCAAAAGGTCGGCGTCACCCGCGGCCGCGTGGCCCGCGTGATGCTTGTGCGCCAGCTTCTCGAGCCAGCCCGTACCCTCGCGGCACGGCGTGCATTGACCGCACGACTCGTGGTGGTAAAAGCGCATGGTGTTGTAGATGGCCGACATCATGTCGACGCCGTCGTGCAGCACGGTGATGCCGCCCGAGCCGAGCATGGAGCCCAAGCCCGCGATGCTTTCGTAATCGAGCGTGCACTTCTCCACCATTTCGGGCGTGAGCAGCGGGGCCGACAGACCTCCCGGAATCACCGCCTTCATGGTGCGGCCCTCGACCAGCCCGCCCCCGTACTCGTTGATGAAGTCGATCATGCGGATGCCCAGGGGCACCTCGTACACGCCGGGCTTTTTCACCGCGCCGCTGAGGCAGAAGATCTTGTAGCCGGGGCTTTTTTCGGTGCCCCATTGCTTGTGCCAGTCGGCGCCGTGTTTGATGATGTGCGTGACGTTGGCGATGGTTTCCACGTTGTTCACGATGGTGGGGCACTTGAACAGGCCCGACACCGCGGGGAACGGCGGTTTGATTTTGGGATAGCCGCGCCCGCCTTCAATGGACGAAAGCATGCCGGTCTCTTCGCCGCAGATGTACGCGCCCGCGCCGCGCACCACGGTGACCTTGAGGTCGAAGGTGGTGCCGAAAACGCCTTTGCCGATGAAGCCCTTCTCTTTGGCGGCCTTCACGGCGGCCTCGAGCCGTTGGTACCCGAGGATGAACTCGCCGCGCAGGTAGATGAACGCGTGGTTGCTCTGGATCGCCCAGCAGGTGAGGATCACGCCCTCGAGCAACTGGTGCGGGTCCTTCTCGAGGATGTGGCGGTCCTTGTGCGTGCCGGGTTCGCTCTCGTCGCCGTTCACCGCCAGGTACGCGGGCTTGCCGGTGCCTTTGGCGAGGAAGCCCCATTTCATGCCGGTGGGGAACCCCGCGCCGCCGCGGCCGCGCAGGCCGGAGTCCTTCACCGTGGCCACCAGGGTAGCCGGGTCGGTGACACCCACGTGCTTGCGGGCGGTCTCGTACCCACCGCGCGCGAGGTAATGCTCGATGGTATAGGCGTTCGGCTCGTTGAGGTACTTGGTGAGTACGGGCTCGAACGGCACAAAGGGCTTGGGAGCGGGGGCCTCGGGGGCTGCAGGGGTGTTCGCGTCAGCCATGGTCGTGCCCGTTGGTGGAGGTCTTAAAGGCGGTGCCCGCGACGGGCGCGGTGAGCGGGGTCTTGAGCGCGGGCGGCACCGTGGTGGTGCGGCCGCCCTCGCCGGGGGCGAGGTAGGGGTTCTTGTCGTCGAAGTGACGCGCCCCTTCCGTGGTTTCGCCGGGGAAGTTGTAGTACGAGGGCAGCACGGGGATGCGCAGATCCGTTGCCACGGGAGCCGGGGCGCCGGGGGCGGTGTACTGGCCGCTGGTTTTGCCCTCGAGCGCGAGCAGGGAGTCGATGTATTCGTCGAGCGCGGGGCCCTTCATTTTGCAGAAGTGTTCGTTGTCCTTCTGCACCACGGGCGGTTTGTCGCAGTCGGCCAGGCACTCCACCTTTTCGCACGAGAACAGGCCGTCGGCCGAGGTTTGCCCGGGCTTGAGGCCGAGCTTGGCTTCGATCTGTTTGAGGGCGGCGTCGGTGTTGCCATCCAAGGCGCACATCAGCGTGGCGCACACCATGAAGCGGTGTTTGCCGTGGGTGTCGCGTTTGAAGTGGGTGTAGAAGGTGACCATGCCCTGCACGTGGGCGACGTTCACGCCGCACAGGTCGGCGGCGATCTGCATCCCGTCGGCGTCGATGCAGCCGAACTCTTCCTCCACGAGGCGGAGGGTCATCATGAGCATCGAACGTTTGTTCGGGTACTCGTCGGCCCAGTCATGGAACTGACGCAGGCGCTCGGGGGACAATGTTTTGACGGTCATGCGGTGGTTTGACCTTTTTTTCGCCGTTTTCTCACCCCTGGCACCCTTAAAGCCCGACTAATTCTCGGGACTTGGGGGCTGTGGGCGCGTCACACGGCGCGGTAAGGCCAAATTTTAGCAATCCGGGGCGGTTTTGGGGGGGGTATTTGGGGGGTCTCCGGGCCACCGGGTGGGGGGTGAGCGGATTGGGGGGTAGCAACGCTTAAAGGGAAAGCGCACCCAAGGACGGGGTGACCAACTGATGAACATTAATGTTGGTCAACCCTGACTTGATTCCCAACCCAAGCCATCCCAGCCAACTATTTTGAGCGCGATTCAATAAAATTAACGACATTTTCGAATTCATTCCGCGCCCTTAACAGCTCACGAGGCATAGTACGACGAAGGTGGGAGACTAGTTCCAGTAGCGTCGCAGAACTAGTATTGTTTTCGTCACGAAGAGACATGACGTATTTTGAGTTATCGCCTCTTCCTCGAATAGTTAGGTCGTACTGAAGCACGGCCTCTACGCATCGCTCCACATTCTGAAACGACTCAATTTTACACATTTTGCCAAGAATAATCGCCTTAGTAAAGGCGGCATTTTTTTGGGTTTTCCGTGTTCCGTCAGCTTCCGCTTTTTGCACATATTGCAGTGACTCCTCCATTTCAGGGATTGTCTTTGCAGTATATAATTTGGCTTTTGCCCATTGTAGCCAAAAGTCTGGAATGTGCCCAAAGTCATCCCTCAGCAATGGGTATATAATCTGTGCTACTTGGTGGTAAGACTCCGGAAGAACAGCCTTCAGCGTATCAACCCGGATGAATTGAAACCGTAGCGACGTCTCCAAGGACGTACCCTTAATTCGGCGGGTTAGATCTAGTAGCAATTCTGAAAAACGATCCGCCTTTTCGAAGGGGTAGCGTTTGGTAAAATATTGCGGCAGCCATGGTTTACAGCCAAGCACTAGTTTGTGCTTCCCTGTGGAGACCGGCTGGAAATCGTTATCAACAAGCTCCACGACGGGAGAAAGAATGCTGACCATTCGAGAAAAATCGTCGCGAGAATACCCTAAAACGCGAGCCTCCTGAAGCAGGACACTTTCTTTTACAAATAGGAAAAGCATTAAAGCTTCCATGCCTGTGTCAAGGCTTATGTCCGATGGAAAAACTGTTGATTCATACTGATGGTAAATCTTTGTTGAGTAGTAGATATTCTCCAAAAGTCGACTATTTTGTCGCCATCGTGAAATACCTATTGCATCGAACGTCTTGTTGATCTCCCCGACTTCGTCGTTAGAAAGCTCTTGTGTTAAATAGATAGACTCCTCTGGATATGCATCGAAGATCGGCGAAGATATCTGGTTCTCTGATGGGGAGCAGGCCACCAAGATTCTCGTCGCATTACGGTCTATTTGATGCCTAGCGTGAAGTAATTTGTGTATGTGTTCTGCGCTGAGGACTCGGCTGTCAAAAACAAAAAGCCTCTCCTTCGAAGCAATTACCTTGTCTACGAGACCGCGAGTTATACGTGATGTGGAATCGAAATAGTAAGGATCCCTGGACTCGTAGTACTTCATCACCGTCTTAAGTGCCGAAGTCAGCCCAGAAAATCGTCGCCCTTCAATCATTGTGAAGGCGTTCTTGTCAATTGAAGACAATATTCTAGCGAATGTATCACGCCTTGCCAGGTAAGGCGGGTACAACCGATCAAAATCAGGGTGCGCCTCCAAAAATCTCTTTTCACGAATAAGGTGCTTAGTGCATTCCAAAGAGCTCCCCTCAAGTCGACTGACTTTGGAGAAGAGGTAGGCCTCTAACAGCGCGCCCCCTTCCGTAATCGGCTCAGGAAACATCTCCATTAGTATCTCATACACTTGAGAATCGTGTTTAAACACTATCACATGGGTTACTCCAAACTCATATTTTAGGCTTTGCACCCTCTCTGCAGATACTGCGTCCGGTGTAAAGAAAATACGGCTAGTTCCCAAATTTCTTGTAAGCTGACTCGAATCCAAGAGATACAGTAGATCCTCTTCCTTGGTAAGCGAGCATCCGATAAAAAAGACGTTCGCCTCCTCCCACAAGTTCCTTACAACACCCATAAGGTCCTTGTTTGACTCGATACTTTTCGAATAATCGGAAGAAGAAAAAATGACTTTGCTCTCACCAGTTGGGTCTGAAAATTCAGAAAACGCGTCCCCATGAATTTTAACAAGGAGCTTCTCATCCAGTATTTCTGAATTATATCTCCGATTGCATACAATCTGCTTGTACCTCGACGTAGAGCTCTCGATACCATCGTCTACGTTAAGTGTTAGTATATGGCTCCAGCCTAGCCTTAACATTGATTTTTTAATATCGGACAGAACCACGCCGGTAAATCGATCTCGCAACAAAAGCGCGCAAGTTTTGGCAGGAACTAGGCGTCGCCATTGCACGGCTAATCTTTGAAATTCGAGTGATTTTAAAAACTCCGACTCAACCGTACTTGCATTTTCGTGGATTTGTGCGACCATTAATTCACGTAGTTGGTCTGTTGCAGGCACAACACCTGACCGTGACTTGGAGCCAGAAGTAAAGCCGGATCCCAAGAAAGGAACAGTGCGCCTTGAGGCAAGAGACTTTCTAACAATATCCCTAGCCTCTGCGGATTCTATCGAAATTATGGGTATTGACATCGGATCAATTTATTCAAGTACTATCGGATATGCAACTAGCTGGGAAACCACAACATTTTAAATTTCATGATATTTCAAACGTCATGCGCGAAGTTTTTTGCAACCTTATTTGCACACATAAATTTCTTCAAGGCTTAGTGTCAGCACTAAAAACCACCATCTTCCATCACGAATACCCGCAAGTCACCCCCAAGCATTCCACCCTCAATCCCTTGATTTACACCCGGTTGCCCCACCCACCCCCGGCAACCCCGCCCCCGTTTTTGTCTCAATTACCTTCCTGACATAATCCCGAGTTCCCGCCGGCCTGCGCCTGAGTTCTGAGTTCATAGTTCTGCACTTCTTCTGAGGCCGACATCGCCTTGCCTGAACCCATCTGCCCCAACACAGCGCCGCAAGTAAGCCGATTTTTTATTCAAAATCATCGATTTTGACGACTTTATCCATTTTACTCAATCATTGAGTATTTTTACTTAATGATTGAGTAAAATCCATGCCCGCCTCCTACACCCACCCCGTCGTCGCCCAGGTGCTGTCCGCTCTCGAGAAGGCGCGGCCGTTTCTGCACATCCTGATCGGCCCACGGCAGGTCGGTAAAAGCACCGCCGCAAACGACATCGTCAAACGTTGGCGTGCGCCCGCCCACTTCGCCGCCGCCGACGGGCCGCTGCCCCCCGGTCCCGAGTGGGTCACCGCCCAATGGGAAGTCGCACGATCACTCTCGCGCACAAGCGACACCGGTGCGTTACTCGTGCTCGACGAAATTCAGAAAGTGCGCGGCTGGAGCGAAACCATCAAAGCGCTGTGGGACGAAGAAAAACGAACGGGCGGCACGGTCAACGTCATCCTCCTCGGCTCCTCATCACTCCTCATGCAGCAAGGCCTCACCGAAAGCCTCGCCGGGCGCTTCCTCCTCTACCGCTGCCCGCATTGGGGCTACCCCGAAATGCGCGACGCCTTCGGCTTCACGCTCGATCAGTGGCTGTACTTCGGCGGCTACCCCGGCGCGGCCGCGCTCGCCGACGACGAAGAGCAGTGGCGACGCTACGTCGCAGACGGTTTGGTGGAAACCGCCCTCGCTCGCGACGTGTTGCAGATGCACACCATCGCCAAACCCGCGCTCCTGCGCCACCTCTTCGGCCTCGCCGCCGCGTACCCCGCGCAAATCTTCTCGTACAACAAAATGCTCGGCCAGCTCCAGGAAGCCGGCAACACCACCACGCTCGCGCACTACCTGCGCCTGCTCGAAACCGCCTTCCTCGCCACGGGGCTCGACCTGCGCCGCAGCTCACCCATGAAACGCGGCAGCAGCCCCAAGCTCATCCTGTGGAACAACGCCCTCATCTCCGCCGTGCGCAACCGCACCTACGCCGAGGTAGTGGAACAAGACCCGACCTTCCGGGGACGGTTGGTGGAGAACGCCGTGGGCGCACATCTGCTCAACCACCTCGGTGCGGGAGCCGTCGGCTACTGGCGTGACGGAAACGACGAAGTGGACTTCACCGTCACAACGCCCCGAGGTATGTGGGGCATTGAGGTGAAATCGGGAAAACCGGTGAGCCCACGCGGCATGGAGAAGTTTTTGAAGCAGTTCCCGTTGGCTAAACCGCTCATTGTGGGAAGCGGCGGTCTTTCGTTGGAAGACTTCTTCACCACCATGCCGGGGGAACTATTTGCTTGAGCGACGCACGTGAATGGAGATCATTCACGACGCGGATAGATTCGCAAATGTGCCGGAAAACCTTGACTTAGACCGGTTTTTGAGCCACAGGGTTACGATCAGCCGGACCTAAACCTTACGATCAGCCGAACCCTAACCTTGCAATCAGCCGAAGATCCTGGGATATCCGTTCGTCCCAATCCGCTCAACCCCTTGATTTCCACCCGGTTACCCCCGCCCCCAGCCCCGAAAAACCCCTTGGTTTCATTACCTTCACCAAAGACCCGCCCGCCGACCCGCGCTTTGCAAATTCTGAGTTCTGAGTTCACAGTTCTGCACTTCCTCTGAGGCCGACACGCCATGAACATCCTCCTCGTGTACCCCGAAATGCCGACGACGTACATGACCATGGAATTCGCCCTCGAGTTCACGGGCAAAAAGGCCGTTTACCCGCCCCTGGGGTTGCTCACCGTGGCCGCCATGCTGCCGGGAGGCTGGAACAAGCGCGTGGTGGACACCAACGTGAAGCCCCTGACCGACGAAGACATCGTCTGGGCCGATTACGTGTTCCTCAGCGCCATGAACGTGCAGGTGAAATCGGTGCGCGAAATCATCGCCCGCTGCAACGCCCTGGGCGCCAAAATCGTGGCCGGCGGGCCGCTGTTCACCCACGAACACGAAACCTTCCCCACCGTCGATCACTTCGTGTTGAATGAGGCGGAAATCACGCTCCCCCTGTTTCTGAACGACCTCGACCTCGGCCGCCCCAAGCCCCTGTACGCCACCAAGGAATTCGCCGACGTCCGCGAAACCCCTATTCCGCAGTGGGATTTGATCGACCTCAACGACTACGTGTTCGCCATCATGCAGTACTCGCGCGGCTGCCCGTACATGTGCGAATTCTGCGACGTGACGGCGCTCTTCGGCCGCAAGATGCGCACCAAACCGCCCGAGCAGGTGACCGCCGAGCTGGAGGCCCTGGGCGACCTCAACCGGTTCGACCTCGTGCTGTTCGCCGACGACAACCTCATCGGCAACGCCCGCGACCTCAAGCAAAACCTGTTGCCCGCCCTCATCGACTGGCGCGGCAAGTACAAGTACCCCGTCAACTTCGCCACGCAGCTCACCATCACGCTGGCCGACGACCCCGAGCTCATGCGCCTGCTGCGCCAGGCGGGATTCGGCTCCATCTTCTGCGGCATCGAATCGCCCGAAGAAGAGACGCTGACCAACATCAAAAAGCGCCAGAACACCAAGCGCGACCTGATGGCCAACATCACGCGCTTGCATGAGGAAGGCTTCACGCTCAGCGCCGGGTTCATCGTGGGGTTCGACGAGGATACTCCCGAAAAGCACCAGCGCATGATGGACTTCATCCAGGACAGCGGCATCGTGTTCACCATGGTGAACCTGCTCAAGGCCCCTCCGGGGACGGCGCTGTACACCAAAATGCGCGAAGCGGGGCGGCTCATCGAGCCCTTCAACTTCGAGGAGAACGAGAGCAACATCATCCCCATGATGGATCCGGAATTGCTCCACGAGGGCTACGCCCGCGTGATCAAAATGACGTACGGCCCCGCACAGATGTACCACCGTGCCCGCATTTTTTTGGATTCGTTCGCCAAGCGCCCCCGCCTGAAAATCGGCACGCAACCCAAGGTTCAGTGGCGTCACATCCGCGCGACGTTCCTCGTGCTGTGGAAGATCGGCCTCACCGGCACCCAGCGCAAGGAGTTTTGGAAGTTCATCGGGTGGTCGCTGCGGCATCACCTCCGCGACCTGCGCTCCGCCATGATGTTCACCATCCTCACCTACCACTTCGAGAAGATGTACGAGCTATACATCGCCAACAACCAAAAGCGCGGCCGCAAGTTCGGCGCGGCCTTCAACACGCACGGCCAAGGGTACGGGCTGATTTCAGCGAAACCCGCTACCGTGGAAGCGCCGGCCATGACGGATGTAGCAGCCTAAACGAGATCAGAACCCTGTAGGGGCGAATGATTATTCGCCCCTACACCCAAAACGCGACATCAGCAAAAATCGGTGCCCCCATGAACATCCTGATGATCTACCCCAAAATGCCGCCCACCTACTGGACGATGGATCACCTCATGGAGATCATGGGCAAGAGGGCGAGCTACCCGCCCATGGGTTTGCTCACCGTGGCGGGCATGCTGCCCAAGGATTGGAACAAAAAGCTCATCGACCTCAATGTGCTGGATTACAACGTAGGCGACGACCTCGCCCCCATTCTGACGGACGAGCTCATCGCCTGGGCCGACTATGCGTTTGTGGGCGCCATGAACGTGCAGGCCAAATCGGCTCAGCACGTGATCGACCACTGCAAGGCTCGAGGACTCAAGGTGGTGGCGGGCGGCCCGCTGTTCACCCACGAGCACGAACGCATGCGGGGTGTGGATCACTTCATTCTGAACGAAGCGGAAATCACCCTCCCGCGCTTTCTCGCCGACCTCGCCGCCGGCGACCCCAAACCCCTGTACGCCACCGAGGAGTTCGCCGACGTCCGCGAAACCCCCATTCCCCAGTGGGATTTGGTCAACAAGGACGACTACGCCTACGCCATCGTGCAGTACTCGCGCGGCTGCCCGTACATGTGCGACTTCTGCGACGTGACCGCGCTGTTCGGCCGCAAGCAGCGCATGAAAAGCCCCGAGCAGATCATCGCCGAGCTTGAGGCCATGGGTACCATGAGCAAGCTGGGCATGATCCTGTTCGCCGACGACAACCTCATCGGCAACCGCAAACATCTGCGCGAGGGTTTGTTGCCCGCGCTCATCGACTGGCGCGCGCGCACAAAGCCCCCCGTCGGCTTCGCCACCCAGGTCACCATCAACCTCATCGACGACGTCGAGCTGGCGCAGCAAATGCTGGAGGCGGGCTTCCGTCATATTTTCTGCGGCATCGAAACGCCCGACGAAGAAGCGCTGCTCGCCAGCCAAAAGAAGCAGAACCTGCGGCGCGACCTGCTCGACAACGTGCATCGCCTCCACCGCATGGGGTTCATCGTCAACGCCGGGTTCATCGTGGGCTTCGACAACGACACCCCGGCCGGTTACGAGCGCATGGTGGATTTCATTCAGAAGAGCGGCATCGTGAACGCCACGGTCAACATGCTGAAGGCGCCGCCGGGGACCGAGCTGTTCACCAAAATGCGGAACGCGGGACGCCTGATCGAACCGTTCAACTTCGACGAGAACGAGAGCAACATCATCCCCGTGATGGATCCGAAATCCTTGCTTGAGGGTTATGACTTCGTGCTGCGCAACGTGTACACGGCGGATGCCGTGTACGCCCGCACGCGCACCTTCCTGGAAGGTTACCCCGGTGCGCAGATCAAGCACCCCATTCGTCGGCCCGCCGACCTTAAGGGCATTCTGCAATTCGTGCGCGCCACCTGGACGCTGGGCGTGGTCGACCCCGCGCGCGGAAAGTTCTGGAGCCTCATGTTCTGGGCCTTGCGGCACAACCGCCGCTTCGTATCGGTCGCGTTCCTCGACGCGGCGCTGGCCTACCAGTTTGGCCGCATGTACGAGAAGTTCGACGTGCACACCGCGACCCGGAACATGGAGCGCGCCGTGGTGGAGATGCCGCTACCGGAGGCGGTGGAGACCGTCGAAAGCGCGGCACAACGGGCGTGATGTCCCTCGCCTGAATCGCGATTTTTAACCGTCCAAATTTCGCCGTTTCACGGGGCGCCCCGGTAACGCCGTACCCTTTTTCCCAAACCACTGTAGATTAGCGTGACGTGCTCCGATGTCCGGTGCATCAACCAGTCGCGTCCGCCATGAACATCCTTCTCATCTACCCGAAAATGCCGTCGACCTTCTGGACGATGGATCACCTCGTGGAGCTGATGGGCAAAAAGGCCAGCTATCCCCCGCTGGGGCTGCTCACCGTGGCCGCCCTCTTGCCCAAGGAGTGGAACAAACGGCTCGTCGATTTGAACATCGGCAACGACATCACCGACGAAGCCCTGGCCTGGGCCGACTATGCCTTTGTGGGCGCCATGAACGTGCAGATGAAATCGGCGCACGAAGTGATCGCCCGCTGCAACGCCGCCGGGGTCAAGGTGGTGGCCGGCGGGCCGCTGTTCACCCACGAATGGGAAGCCTTCCCCACGGTCGACCACTTCGTGTTGAACGAGGCCGAGATCACCTTGCCGCTGTTTCTCGGCGACCTCGCCGCGGGCACGCTCAAACCCCGGTACGAGACCAAGGATTTCGCCAACACCCAGGAAACGCCCATCCCCCTGTGGGAGCTGTGCGACATGGACCAGTACGCGTACATGATCGTGCAGTATTCGCGCGGGTGCCCGTACATGTGCGACTTCTGCGACGTCACCGCGCTGTTCGGCCGCAAGCCGCGCGTGAAGACCGCCGGGCAGATCATCGCCGAGCTGAACGCCCTCGGCGACCTTTCGCGTTTCGGCATGGTGCTGTTCGCCGACGACAACCTCATCGGCAACCGCAAGCACCTGCGCGAATCGCTGTTGCCCGCGGTGATCGACTGGCGCGCGCGCACCAAGCCCCCCATCGGGTTCGCCACCCAGGTCACCATCAACCTCGCCGACGACGACGAACTTTCGCAACTCATGCTGGAGGCGGGGTTCCGCCACATTTTCTGCGGCATCGAAACCCCCGACGAGGAGGCCCTGCTCGCCAGCCAAAAGCGCCAGAACACGCGGCGCGATTTGTTGGCCAACGTGAAGAAGCTGCAGCACAAGGGGTACGTGGTGACCGCCGGGTTCATCGTGGGCTTCGACGCCGATACCGAGGAGAGCTTCCCGCGCATGGTGCGCTTCATCCAGGACAGCGGCATCGTGATCGCCACCATCAACCTGCTGAAGGCCCCGCCGGGCACCGAACTGTTCACCAAAATGCGGGCCGCGGGACGGCTCATCGAGCCCTTCGATTTCGACGAGAACGAGAGCAACATCATTCCGGTGATGGATCCCAAAACCCTGCACGAGGGGTTCGACTACGTGTTGCGCCACGTGTACTCGCCGGCCTATGTGTTTGAGCGCGCCAAAACCTTTTTGGAAGCCTACCCCGGCGCGAAGATCAAGCACCCCATCCGCCGCCCCGTCACCTTCGCGGCGTTCACCATCCTCGCGCGCATCTTCTGGCGCCTCGGCATCGCGAGCCCCGATCGCGGGCATTTCTGGCGCCTGTTCCTGTGGACCGCGCGGCATCGTCGCCATCTGCTGGAGTACCCGTTCTTCTTCGCGGGGCTGGCGCTGCAGTTCAAGCGCATGTACGAGCGCTTCGACGCCGCCACCGCCACGCGCAACATGGAGCGCGCGGTGGTGGACATGCCGGCTACGGGGGTGGGGGAAACCGCCGGGAGTTTGGTACGGAGAGCGTGAGGAGGATTTGAACATATCGAGACGACTGCCTCGTCTCGAATCCGAGCGTTCGCGGTGGTCTTTCTACCTCCGGCGGATCCAGCAGCGGCTCAAGCTTCTCGTAAATGTCGACCAACGCCTCGCCGTGAAGGCGCAGCGACAGCTCCGCTTCGGCCATGCGGCGGGCGAGTTCCTCATGACCGAGCGCGACCTGACGGAGCCGCACAAACGCGCGCACCACGTACACACTCATTTCGGCCGCTTGATCGCTCCGAAAGATATTGGCGGCCATCAAGGCACCGTGTTCGGTGAAGACCCACGGGAGAAATCGCTGATTTCTTTTTTGTTGGGCAGGCTTTTCGGATGCGGTCACAAATTGTGACCGCATCCCGGTGCGTCCCCCATTCAAACCGGTCACAATTTGTTGTCGGCTGCCTGAATCACCAGAATTTGAGCTATTCCCGCCACTTCCCCTTGCGGCCATATCGTCAGGGGTGGTCACAGATTGTGACCACATCATCCTTTCAACCTCCTCCGGAACCAGCTGAAACGCGAAGTCGGAGGGAAAACGGTTGATGTTGCGCTTGAGCGCTTGGTTCAGTGCCTTGGTCGTCACCCCGTACAGTCGCGCGAGGTCGGCATCGGGGATCACACGATGCCCACGCACGGTCAGAATCAAAGGTTCAAGCGAAGGCGTGCCGGAATTTGATGGGGGATTCTGCATCCGGGGAAATATCATCTCACACAGTACCCTTAAATGAACGCCCTGTGACGCCTGTCACGCACATGTGGTGTTTTGGGCTTCACACAACGAAAAAGGCCGACGTCACCGCCGGCCTTTTTGTGTTTTTGAGTTCTGAGTTCAGATCTCTGGGATTCCCCGAAGGGCCTATCGATCCAGCTCGCCCGCGATGATGTTGAACGACCCCAGAATCGCCACCACGTCGGCCAGCATGGCGCCTTCGAGCAGCTTGCTGAAGATGGGGTAGTTGATGAACGAGGGCGGACGCACGCGCACGCGCCACGGGTTGGAGCCTCCGTCCGACACCAGATAGAATCCCAGTTCCCCGTTGGGCGATTCGGTGGCCGAGTACAGGTCGGTGACCGGCGGGTTGAGGCCGTGGTCGGGGCCGGGCATGATCATCTTGAAGTGATGGATCAGCGACTCCATGTCGGTGTAGGTCGACATCTTGTCGGGCAGCGCGTGCTTTTGGTCGAGCGCGGAGATGGGCCCGGGTTCCAAGAGCCTCAGCGCCTGGCGCACGATGCGGATGCTCTGGTCCATTTCATCCAAACGCACCTTGTAGCGCGCCAGCGTGTCGCCCTGCGTGTACACGGGCACATCGAACTCAAGTTCGTTGTACACCAGATACGGACGATACTTGCGGATGTCGTAGGTTTTGCCGGTGGAGCGGGCGATGGGACCGGTGATGCCGAAGCTCTCGATCTCCGCGGGGGTGATGATGCCGACGCCCTCGGTGCGGTCGAGGAAGATGCGGTTCTTGTAGAAGCTGCCGCGCAGCTTCTCGACCGTCTCCTCCATGCTGTCCAGAATCGTCATCACGCGCTTCTCGAACCCGTCGGGGAGGTCGAACGCGACCCCGCCCACGCGCGTGTAGCTGGTGGTGAGGCGCGTGCCGGTCACCGCCTCGAACACGTCGTACAGCTTCTCGCGCTCCACGAAGGTCCACAAAATGGAGGTGAACGCACCGAGGTCCATGGCCATGGCGCCCACGCACAACGAGTGATCGGCGAGGCGCGAGAGCTCGGCCATGATGGTCCGGATCACCTGGGCGCGGCGCGGCACTTCGAGGCCCACCAGCTCTTCCGCCGCGATGGCGAAGCCGATGTTGTTGTTCAGCGGCGAGAAATAGTTGAGGCGGTCGCTCAGGGTGATGAACTGGTTGTAGCTGCGGTGCTCGCCCAGCTTCTCGAAGCCCGTGTGCAGAAACCCGATCTCCTGCTCGGCGCGCACGATGCGCTCGCCTTGCACCTCCATCATCACGCGCAGCGTGCCGTGCATCGCCGGGTGCGAGGGGCCCACGTTCATGCGCACCGTGTTCTCGGTCCGCTCCTCGATCTCATGCTCGTAGGAATACATGACTTAGCCCTCTCCCTCTTTGGGAGCGTTGTCCAGCGGCACCGCATGGTACACCGGGAACGCCCCGCGTTCCCCGCGACCGCGCAGCGGGTAGTCTTTGCGCAACGGGTGACCGTCGAAGTCGTCGGGCATGAGGATGCGCTTCAAATCGGGGTGGCCTTCGAACACGATGCCGTACAGGTCGAAGGTTTCGCGCTCGGTCCAGTTCGCTCCGGCGAACAGGTCGCAGAGGGAAGCGAGGCGCGGATTCGCGGCCGGCACAAAGGCGCGCACCTGGGCCTTCACGCCCAGCGCGGGCGAGAACAACGTGGTCACCACGGCGAAGCGTTCCGGCATGGCTTTGGGGTAACGCTGGTAATCGACGCCGCAGCAATCGACGAACCACGTGAACCCGAGCGCGGGCTCTTCTTTGAGGAAGCGCGCCAGATCGTGCGCGTCGGCGGCCTTCACCGAAAACTGGATGTACTGGGTCTTTTCCTCTTTGCCGAGTAGGCGCTCACCGAAGGCGGCCTCCACGCGGGCGGCGAGCACGGCGAGGTTTTCGCGCGTGTAAACCGGGGATGCGGACACGGGGGCGGCGGCGCTCACGAGCGGCCTTCCTGTACAGTCGTAAGCGGCGATAGCGGCGCCTCGGCGGGAATCTCGTCGGCCGCGGATTGCGGGCCGTCCATGAAGCGATCCGGCGAGCGGTAGTTGGGCGACAGCGACGGGTCGCGCGAGGCGTCGGTGCTGACGAAATCGTTGGAGCTCGCCTGCCCCTTGCGCGCCTTCTCCTGCACGGTCATCAGCGCTTCGATGAAGGCCTCGGGGCGGGGCGGGCAACCGGGCATGTACGCGTCCACGGGGATGAACTGATCGACGCCCTGAATCAGCGTGTAGGTGTCGAACACGCCGCCGCTGCTGGCGCACGCGCCCATGGAGATGCACCACTTGGGCTCGGGCATCTGTTCCCAGATGCGCTGCAGCACCGGCATCATCTTCAGCGAAATGCGGCCCGACACGATGAGCAGATCGGATTGGCGGGGCGAGAACTTGAGCACCTCGGAGCCGAAGCGCGACGCGTCGTACTTCGACATGAAGGTGGCCATCATCTCGATGCCGCAGCACGCGGTGCCGAACGGCATGGGCCACATCGAATTCGACCGCGCCCAGTTGATGGCGAAGCCGAGCTGCGTGGTGATCACGTCATTGATTTTGTCTTGGGCGCTCATGGTTGCACTCACTCCCATTCAAGCGCGCCGGAGCGCAGGATGTACGCCAGGCCGAGGCCCAGCACCGCCATGAACACCAGCACGGCCTGCAGGGCGCCGCTGCCGATCAGCGTTTGCCAGCCCACCGCGAACGGCAGCAGGAAGATGGTCTCGATGTCGAACAAAATGAACAGCAGCGCGAACACGTAGAACTTGATCGCGAAGGGGCGGTGCGGGTTCTGGATCTGGTCGACGCCGCACTCGTAGGGTTCATACTTCGCGCGGCTCCACAGGCGACGAGGGCCCAGGAACGAGGAGGCGGCCAGGCCGCCGACGCCGACGAGCAAGGCCAAGCCGGCGAAAGCCAAAAGCGGGTAGAATTCGGTGGGCAAAGCGGTGGTCCCTTGTCCGCGCTCAGCCTCGGGACGGACGAAAATGCGGGAGATTTTCCCGATTTCCGGTCAAACTTCCGGGGAGCGCAAGGCCGAAAATTAGGAAAAGGGCGGCATTTGGGAAGGGCAGGACCACAGGCTTTCGCCGCTCCGGGGCCTGTAACTGGCCCATCGGGCGTTGCCAGGGTTAAGGCGAGCCGGGACAGGTCATGCGGCTCGCGGACCAGCTTGCGCTATCTCCGTTCGGAACCCCACCCTGAGTGGCGTATGTGGTCCCTGCCAAGATACCGTTCGCGCCGAGCTTGCCCGAGTAATGCCCCTTGAGGTCAGCCTTCGCGCCTTCGAACGATTGCACGAAGGTGATCGTGTGCACGGGCGGCGGTGGCGGTACCGGCAGGGCAATGGAGATGAGGGTGGCTACCTCGCCCACGAGCGTCCCGGCGGGATGATTGGTCCACAACAGCCGGCCGGTCACGACCGGGGGATTGGTGACCGAAAGAATCATGTTCCCGGTGTAGGTGCCTCCGGGCCCGGTCTGGGTGATGCGCCAGCAGCCTTCAAGCGGTTCATCCGAAACGACGGGGGCGGGGGTGATCTCGGGCGGAATTATGGACAGGGAATCGGGGGGCAGCATCACCGTACCACACCAACCGTACCCGTACGTGAACGGATCCGGTGTGGGTGGCGGGAGTGTATCGGGAGGCGTTATCACCGTGTCCGGGCCCCCGAACTGGCAGGGCAAAAGCTCAGGCGTCAGCGGCAAGACCGGGCAGTCCGAAAGGCGCGCCGCCACCCACACGCCGCTGTCAAGCCCGCTGCTCACGCTCAACCCCTGCACCAAAGAATCGCCGTCGGCCGACAGGGTCGCCGCATAAAACCCGAGCAGGTTGGCCTTGGAGGTGTCGGTGAACCCTTGGCCGAAGACCACGCGGTTCGCCGTGGCGTAGCCGAGGAGGTGGCCGTCGGGATGGTTCGCCCAATCCGCGCGCCCCACCAACAGGCGGCCCGTCTGCAGCAGCGACAGGGTTCCCAGATACACCGTGCCGTTCTTGTTCACCTGGCGCACGGCCCATGTCCCCGTCAAGGACGCGGCGGCCGCTCCCGGGGCCGAAGTGTCGGTCAACGTGTCGGACATGGACAGCACCGGCGCCGCAGCCGGATTCTCGGTCCGGCTCGAACCCGCGCCGAGCGGCTCGTCGGTCACGCAGCCGGCGAGGAGGGAGAGCGCGAGGAAAAGGCCGCCGCAAGCGGCCGCTGCGGAGGGCGCGCGCCGCGCGAAGCGTGCATCAGTCATGGGAGGCCTCTTCCTGTTGTAAGGTCCATATCGGTTAATCTACGATTCGACGCCGCCTTCCGGGCCTTATATCAGACGCCGCCGCCTTTTTCCGTTTGAACAGTGTTTGACCCGGTTCCGGGATTTCGACCCAGCCTGCGCGCCGGGCGCCGCCCCGAGCCGGACCCCGGGAACCCGGAAATTCACCCCGGCGGTTTGCGAAACGTCCTCAAGAGCGTCTGCCCGCTTCTTGACCCTTATTGTCAGGCTTCGTCCATTTTGTACATATCGGAATCCTCTCCCGCGCCTCGGTTCCTCCGCGCCACGGGAGCGTTTCCGCCGCGCGCTCGGCCGGGCGGAGCCTGTAACCTTGTCACACCCGGCCGGACCACGGTCAGGCGGGTCACGTCAGCAAAGGATTCATCATGGGCGTCATCGAAGGCAAAATCAAACCCGCGCTTCCCACCTGGCCCATGGGCCTGTACCATCCCGAAAAGTGGTCGCTGGAGAAGCTGTGCCAGGTCGCCAAGCAACTCGGCGTGGAGGCCATCGAAGTGGTGGCTCCCGAGGATCTGCCCATTCTGAAGAAGTACGGCCTGGTGTCGGCCCTCACCAACTCGCACTGGTTCGACAAGGGCTATGTGCATCGCGCCTTCTGGCCCGAGGTCACGGCCGCGTACAAGAAGTCGATCGATGCGGCCTCGGCGCACGGGTTCAAGACCGTGATCGCGTTCTGGGGCCCCGGTGACACCTCCGCCTACGGCGGCGGCGTGGTCAGCCTCGAGGAAGGTAAAAAGAACCTGATCGAAGGCTACAAGACCATCGTCGGCTACGCGGAAGAGAAGGGCGTGGAGCTGTGCCTCGAGCCGCTCAACAGCCGCGACGCCGCCGACTGGAAAGGTCACCCCGAGTACCAAGGCTCCGACATGGACGACTGCATGGAGGTGATCAAGGCTGTGGGTTCGCCCAACTTCCGCTTTTTGATGGACATCTACCACGTGCAGATCATGAACGGCGATCTCATCCGTCGCATTCAGGACAACGCCGAATACATCGGCTACGTGCAGGCCGCCGGCGTGCCCGGCCGCTACGAGCTCGATGAAACACAGGAGATCAATTTCCCCGCGGTGCTGAAGGCCTTGGCCGAAAACGGCTATCGGGGTTATGTGGGCATGGAGTTCATTCCCACCAAGGATCCCATGGACGCCTACGTGGAGGCGGTGGAATTTTTCAGGAAATAAAATTCCACCGCAGGGCCGACGCTTGCGGCGGCCTGATGATTGATAGTGTGGAAACAAAAAAACGCCGGTGTTGCCACCGGCGTTTTTGTTTTTGACCTATGGACTAAATGAAGTCTATGAGTCTTTAGGTCGTGCCTTGAACACCCGGAACAACCACGCCAGCGCGGGCAAAATCAGGATTGAGCCGACGAGCAGCGCGCCCGCAAGTTGATTCAGCGTGGCCTCGGGCGCGTGGGCGTTGAACAACGTCAGGTCTCCGCCCGGCATGTTCACCAGCACCGGGAACTGCACGCGGAACCATCCCAGAAGCACCAGCGCCACCTGCAGCCCCGCGATCGCGCGGCCGGTCCAGATCCAGTCGCGCACCAGCGCGATCAACAGCCAGGGAAACAGCACGCTGGTCACCATCATCGCGGTGGTCGCGGTGCGCGTGGCGAGGAACTCGCGCACCAGCGGCACGCCGTCGAACTCCGCGGCCACGAACACCACCGCGCCCGCCAGCACCGTCGCCACGGCGCCCCACACGGCCTTGCGGATGAACGACCGGCGCAGCGCCGCATCATCGCTCTCGCCGACGAGGTAAACCGCCGCGAGGAATGTGAACAGGCACACCGTGAACGCTCCGAGGGCCAACGGGAACGGCCGCAGCCACGGGTCGACGTACCCCGCGGCATAACTCGCGGGCGCGGGGTTCAAACCGCCGGGCACCAGCGCGCCCATGGTCACGCCCAAAAAGAACGGCGTCCACACGCTGGAGAATACGAAGAACGCCGTGTAGGCGCGCTGCGAGCCGTCCTTGACGGCGTCGTAATGGCGGAAGGTGAACGACGTGCCCCGCGCGATCACCCCCAGCAGCATCGCGGTGAGGGGGATGTGCAAATTGATGGACACGCGCGTGTAGACCGCCGGGAACCCCACGAACAGGATCACCACCATGAGAACGAGCCACATGTGGTTGGCCTCCCACACCGGTCCCATCGCCTTTTCAATGACCTGGCGCTGCGCCTGCCGGCGCTCCTTGCCGAGATACAGTTCGAGCACGCCCGCGCCGAAGTCGGCGCCGCCCAGCAGGCAATAGAGGAACAGCGACACGCCCAGAAAGGCGATGACGACATACAGGGCGAACGGTTCGCCGGCAGGAAAAAATTGGGTCATGATTGGTCCCGCGCCGACGGATAATGTTGTTCCACCGTCGTGATGTGACGGATCAGCAGCCACGTGACCACCACGGCCAATACAGCGTACACGGCCATGAAGAGCAGGAACGGCACGGCCAGGCCCGGCATGGGCGTGAGCGCGTCGCGGGTCTTCATGATGCCGTAAATGATCCAAGGTTGGCGGCCGACCTCGGTGACCACCCACCCGGCCTCCACGGCGATGAAGCCAAGCGGTGCGGCCAGCGCGCACAACCACAAAAAGCGACGGTGCAGCACGAGGGGGCGCAAGCGCGGCACCGCGAGGAACAGCAGGTAGAGCGCACCCAGGCCCGCCATGGCCATGCCGCACGCGATCATGATCTGAAAGGCGAAATGAACGGGTTTGAGGGGAGGCCACTCCTCGCGCGGAAAATCATTCAGGCCTTTGACCGGCGCGTTGACGTTGCCGTGCGCGAGGAAGCTGAGCACTCCGGGGATCTCCAGGCCGTAGTCGACGGTGCGCGTTTCGGCGTCCGGGATTCCGCCGAGCACAAGCGGTGCTCGCGGCGCGGTCTCGAAGTGCGACTCCATGGCGGCCAGCTTGAGCGGCTGACGCACGGCGGTGTCCTTGGCGAGAATGTCGCCGCTGAGGGGCTGCAGGAGCGCGGCGATCGCGCCCACGGCCAACGCGATCTTGAACGCCTCGCGGTGGAACACCGACGGTTTGCGGAGCATCATGAACGCGTGCACGCCGGCCACGCCGAACCCCGTGGCCTGAAACGCCGAAATGGTCATGTGCAAGGTCATGGTTTTCCACGCCGGGTTGAACATCGCGGCGAACGGATCCACGTTCGACACCTGCACCTTGCCCGCCGCATCCACGATCCAATCGAACCCGGCGGGCGAATTCATCCACGCGTTGGCGCACACCACGAAGATGCCGGACAACACCCCGGAAATCCCGACCACCACGCCCACGACCCAGTGAACCCAGGGTTTGAGGCGGTTCCAGCCGTACAAAAACAGCCCCAGCGCGATGGCCTCGATGAAGAACGCCGTGCCCTCCCACGAGAACGGCATGCCGATGATGGGGCCCGCGTGCAGCATGAATTCAGGCCAGAGCAGGCCAAGCTCGAACGACAGCGCCGTGCCCGAAACGGCCCCGGTGGCGAAAAAGATGGCGACCCCGCGCGACCAGGCCTTGGTGAGGTCGAAGTACACCTGCTTGCCGGTGCGGATCCAGCGCCAATGGGAGATGGCCATCAAAAAGGGCATGGCCATGCCGATCACCGCGAAAATGATGTGGAAACCCAAGGAGAGGGCCATTTGCAGACGGGCTGCGAGGAGGTCTTCCATACCCCAAAGGTAGGTTGAGGAGAATGGGGAATTGAGAATGGGGAATGGGGAATATGAAAAGAAGAATTGGGGATAGAGCGATCGGAAAAAAAGCAGAAAATGGAGAATAACGTGCGAATCGGACCTTTTGGGTCTCCCCCCCGCATTCCCCATTCTCAATTCCCCGTTCTCAATTCATCCCTGTCATTCTTGTGGCGCGGGCGTGTCGAGTTCTGTATCTTCCCGTAACATGAACGTCCTCAGAGCCGAAATTCTGCTGTTGCGCGAGAAATGGCGCGACCAGCCCCGCGAACCGTTCTACGACGAGCTGTCGGACCTGCTCTTGCGGGCCGGGAAGATCACCGCGGCCATGAACCTGATGGAGGCCTCGCACCGCGTGCCGGCGGACGTTCCGCCCGACCATGCGCGCGGCGAGGCGGAGGATCAGGCCGTCACCGACGGGACCTGGTGGTTCCGGCGGGGGATGGAGTACGCCGACGCCAGCGTGTTCGAAGAGGCGACCGCATGCCTGACCCGGGCGCTCGCCGCCGGAGCCGACAACTTCGAAACCCACTACTGCCTTGCGGGCCTGTACAAAAGCCTGGAACGCCCCGATCAGGCGGAGGCGCATTGCCGGTCGTCGCTTGAGGCCAATGCCGGGTTCGCCCCCACCTGGCTGCTGCTGGCGGCGGTGCTGCGCCTGACGGGTCGGGTGACGGAGAGCGCCGAGGCGGCGCACCGGGCCGTGCTCCTGGATCCCGAGTGCGCCCCGGCCCACTACGACCTGGCCTGCTACTATGCGCTGGCCGGCGAGGCCGAAAAGGCCCTCGCGGCGCTGGAGACCGCGCTTGACAAGGGTTTCTGCGATTTCGAATGGCTGGGCCGCGACCCCGATCTGGAGGCTCTGCGCCCATTTCCTGTTGTTATATTAGCGCGGCTTTTGCAAAAACCGGCCTAAGTCATTGCCGCGCTTTCTTTTAGGGTTTCCCGGAGGCTTCTCCGCGCGACCTCGGGAGGCGGGGCTGTGGACGGCCGGACGGTTCGTCACGTTCTTAAAGGATTATTCCGGGGTGTCCCGGGTAGTAAAAGGGTCGCATGAAAAGGGAAACTGGTTTTCGCACCGCTATTCTGCTGATCATCCTCGTCTTGTGCGGCATCAGCCTCGCGCCGACCGTGATGGTGTTCTCCAAGGACAACAACCCGGAGCTGCCGCTCGAGCAGCGCGAGCGCGAGATTTACAAGCGCGAGAATCCCAAGGTCGCATCCAAGTCGATGAACCTGGGCCTCGACCTCGCGGGCGGCACGCACATCGTCGTCGAGATCGACCGCACGAAGCTCGATGAGTCCGCCGGCCGCGACGTGCTCGATCGCAGCCTCGAGATCATCCGCAACCGCGTCGACCAGTACGGCTTGAGCGAACCTGTGATCACCAAGTCGGGTGAAAGCCGCATCGTGGCCGACCTCGCCGGCATGGGCGCCGACGACGCCCGCCGCCTCATCGGCGCCACCGCCATGCTCGAGTTCAAGCTGGTGGCCGAACCCGAAGAAATCCGCGCGACCCTGAACCGCATCGACGCCTTCCTCGCCAAGCGCGCCAAGGCGTCCGGCGAACCCGGTGCGGTCGCCGCCGCGCCCGCGCGCAACGCGGTCGAGGACGTGTTCGGCCGCGTGGCCGGCGACACCGCCGCCGCGAACGGCGCTTCGGGCGCCGACACCCTCGCGGTCGCCGATTCGGCGACGAGCGACTCGGCCGCCCTCGCCTCGGGCGAACCCGGCGCGTACCCGTTCAGCTCGAACCTGACCCCGCTGGGCCGCGATATCGGCGTGCTGGCCGAGAACGTCGACAAGGTCCGCAAGCTGCTGGCCGATTCCGAGGTGCAGGGCGTCATTCCGGCGAAGTACCAGTTCCTCTGGTCGCGCGAGGAGACCACGCTGCAGGGCGGCCAGAAGGTCCGCATCCTCTACGTGCTCAAGCGCCGCGCCGAAATGACCGGCAAGACCATCGCCGACGCCACCTTCCAGCACGCCCAGGGCGGCCTGAACGCCGGCGAAATGGAAGTGGGCCTGACCTTCAAGGATCTCGGTCCCAAGGAGTTCGCCCGCATCACCGGCGCCAACGTCGGCAAGCAGCTGGCGATCGTGCTCGACTCGGTGGTGTACTCCGCCCCCGTGATCCAGGGCCGCATCCCCAACGGCCGCGCCTCCATCACCGGCCTGGGCAGCGTGACCGAAGCCAAGCAGCTGGCCGTGGTGCTCCGCGCCGGCGCCCTGCCGGTGCCGATGAACATCGTCGAGCTTCGCTCGGTCGGCCCCACGCTCGGTGAAGAGAACATCCGGAAGGGCGTGATCGCCGCGGTGGTCAGCCTTCTTCTCATCCTCGCCTTCATCCTGTTCTACTACCGCACCGCCGGCCTGATCGCCAACGCGGCGCTGGTGTTCAACATGATCATCACGGTCTCCATCCTCAGCGCCTTCGGCGCGACGCTCACACTGCCCGGCATCGCCGGCCTGGCGCTGACGCTCGGCATGGCCGTGGACGCCAACATTCTGATCATGGAGCGCATCCGCGACGAAATCAACGCCGGCCGCTCGCTGCGCGCCGCCATCGACGCGGGTTACCAGAAGGCCTTCCGCGCCATTCTGGACTCCAACCTCACCGTGCTCGGCACCGCCGCCATCCTGTACTACGTGGGCGTCGGCTCCATCCGGGGCTTCGGCCTCACGCTGCTCATCGGCGTGGGCGCCTCCATGTTCACCGCCATCATCGTCTCGCGCCTCATCTTCGACATCATGCTGAAGAACCCGGCGCGCACCTCCATCGCCTTCGGCGAGACCCTGCCCTTCCTCCGCAACGTGAAGATGCAGGTGATTCCCAAGTCGCGCGTCTACATGGCGATCTCCGCCGTGGCCGTGCTCATCAGCGCCGGCGCGCTGATCGTCAAGGGCCCCGACCTGGGCGTCGACTTCACCGGCGGCCACGTCTACCAGGTGAAGATGACCCAGACCGCCGACGCGGAGGACATCCGCGGCCGCCTCGACGCCATCGGCGTCGACTCGAAGGTGCAAACCCTCGGCGGCCTGAACAGCAACGAAGTGCTCATCTACACGCAGCTGACCCCGAACGACTCCGCCCAGCGCCTGCAGGTTCTCAAGACCCTGAACGACGGCAAGCTGGTGCGCGAGGAGACGGTGGGCCCGACCATCGGCGCCGACCTGAAGGAAGCCGCGCTGTTGGCCATCGCGCTCTCGCTGATCCTGATGGTGTTGTACGTGTGGTTCCGCTTCGGCGCCAACGGTCTGGGCTTCGGTCTCGCCGGCGTGCTCGCCCTGGCGCACGACGCCTTCGTGACCTTGGGCATCTTCGTCCTGCTGGGCTGGCAGATCAACCTCGAGTTCGTGGCCGCCATCCTCACCATCATCGGTTACTCGATCAACGACACCATCGTGATCTTCGACCGCGTGCGCGAAATCGGCTCTTCGGGTCAATCCCGCGAGAGCTTCGCGGCGCAGGTCAACCGCGCCAACGACGAAAGCTTCAGCCGCACGATCACCATCTCGTTCCTGGTGACGCTGTCGATCGTGGTGCTGGTGATCTTCGGCGGCTCCTCCATCCGCTCGATGAACGTGGCGCTGCTGATCGGTTCGATCGCCGGCACCTACTCGACCATCGCGCTGGCCTGCCCGTTCGCGGTGTGGTGGCACAACCGCCGCATCCGCGCGCCCAAAGCCTGAGCTTGATCCTCGGTCCCCAACAAAAAAGGCGTCCCCGGTGGGGACGCCTTTTTTGTTGCTGCGGACTTCCTGTCGGCTTCTTGCCTGCGCCGACTCAGTAATAGAATCCGCGGAAAAAGTTTTAGTCTTCCGGCATCGGCCCTTCGGGAATGCCCAAGGGGAAGAAGCGCTTTTGATCGGGCATGTCGCGGAAACGGCTGCGGAATTCCTTCGGCGTCATTCCCTTGTACTTCACGAACTGCTTGGTGAAGAAGCTGTGATCGTAGAAGCCCGATTCCAGCGCGATGTCGGCGATCGATTTGCGCGTGCTGGCGAGCAAGCGGCACGCCACGTTGAGCCGCACCATCGTGAGATAGCGCCCGGGCGTCACCTGAAACTCGCGCTTGAAGCGGCGCGTAAAGCGCGGCAGGCTCATTTCGGCCACCGCCGCAAGGTCGCGCGCGTGCACGGGCTGCGAATAGTTCTGCAGAATGTGGCGAATCACCGGCTCCATCGTGCGATAGGGCTGCAACGCCGAGTTCGCGCTCCGCAAGTCGTGTGTGATGCCGAGAAGACCCGCGTAACTTCCGTCGCGACCGTGAATCGGAATCTTGGTGGTACGATACCAGTCCACCAAACCGTCGGCCGTTGGTATGATTTCAAGCTTGTTGGTTTGGGGGATGCCGGTGCGCAGCACTTCGGCGTCATCGTGCAGATAGGCCTGCGCTTGCAATGCCCAGAAAAAGTCATAGTCCGTCTTGCCGATGATGTCTTCGCCGCGCGTGAGGCCGACGTTTTCCCAGAACAGCCTGTTGGCCATCATGAAGCGACCGCGCGAATCCTTCACGAAAAACTGAATGTTGTCGGGAAGATTCTCGAGGATTTTTTCCACCAATTCGTTCTCGCGCAAACCAGAGAGAAACGTGTGGAGCAGTTCCGTATTGTTTACGTTTGTCATGGCAGACCCTTCCGGCCGCACCTCACGAGCGGCGGCCGACGTTCGAATTGATTGTTCAAATAGTACCACCGAGTCCGCATCCGCGTCTGGTATTTTTCATGAAATTTGCCGAAAACCCGAAAAGAACGTCCCCGGCGCTCCCGGAAGACCTGCGCCGCCGGGCCGACGAGCGCTTCATGGCGCTGGCGTTCGCGGAAGCGCGGGCGGCCAAGGGGCGGACCCTGCCCAACCCGGCGGTCGGGGCGGTGGTGGTGAAAAACGGCCGGGTGGTGGGCCGCGGCGGCACGCAACCGGCCGGGCAGGCCCATGCCGAGGTCGTCGCCCTGAGGCGGGCCGGGGCCCGCGCCCGCGGCGCGACGGTTTTCGTCACGCTGGAACCCTGCAATCATTTCGGCCGCACCCCGCCTTGCAGCCGCGCGCTCATCGAAGCGGGGGTGACGCGCGTGGTCATCGCCTGTCCCGATCCCCACGTCAAGGCGGGCGGGGGCGCGGCGACGTTGCGCCGCGCCGGCCTCAGCGTGGAGGTGGCCGCGCCCGGAACCCCGTGGCGGCTTGAGGCCGAAGACCTTTACGCGGGTTTTTTCTTTTGGCTGCGCCACGGCCGGCCGCGCATCGTGGTGAAGATCGCGCAAAGCGCGGACGGGCGCATCAACGCGCGGCCGGGCGTGGAGACCCCGCTCACGGGCCCGCTGGCGCGGCGGTTCACCCACGGGTTGAGGGCCCGCGCCGACGCCATCCTGGTGGGAGGCGCGACGGTTCGCGCCGACGATCCCGACCTGACGCCGCGGCTTTCCCCCAAACGGCCGGGTGAAACGAACCCGCCGGCCCCGGCCGTGTTCATCCTGACCCGCGGGGGCCGCATCGACCCAGGCCTCAAGGTGTTTGGGCGGCCCCGCACACCCCGCACGCATGTCATCGGCCCCAAAAAACCCGTAAATTTGCCGGAATGGGTCGATTTTTCGGTCTTGCCCGCCTCCGTCGCCGCCGGGAAACCGCCGCGCGATTCGTCCGGTCCGCGCGCCTCGTCCGCATCGTCCCGGGCCCTCGCGCGCGCCATGCTCCGCATTTTCAAGGATCTGGGTCATCACGAAATTCTCGTGGAAGGGGGCCGCGCCGTGTGGACCCCGTTCCTGGAGGCCGGTCTGTGCGATGAGCTGCTGGTGCTGACCGCGCCGGTGCTGCTCCCTGCCGGCGAAGCCTGGGCGAAAGACTTGGGTCCGACATGGGTTAAACCCCTTGTATTTCATAGATTTACGGCCCTTGATCGGGACGGCCTGATCGAGTTCCGGCGTCGCGAGACCCCGCGCTGACCTTCCGTGTCGTCGGGGGGCTCCGGGGTGGTGCGACCTCCGGGCGTTTGGCGACACAGGCAACACGGCAGCAAAGATCGGACATCAGGGTCGGCATGTTCACGGGCATCGTGCAGGAATTGGGAACGATTCGCGACCGGCAATCAGCCGGAGCCGGGGGTGCGTTGCGCTTTGCGATCGACGCGCCCCGTCTTGCGCCGGGCCTGGCCGTGGGCGACAGCGTGTGCTGCGACGGCGTGTGTCTGACGGTCGAAACGCTCTATAAAGATCCTGAAAGCAACCCTGCGCCGCCCGGTACCGAATGGGAACCTATCGGTTTCACCGCCTGCGCCATTCCGGAAACCCTCTCCAAAACCACGCTGGGATCCTGGGCGGTCGGCGACCCCGTGAACCTTGAGGGTGCGCTCACGGCCTCCACCCCGCTGGGCGGCCACTTCGTGCTCGGCCACGTGGACGGCACCTGCGAGGTGACCGCCGTGCGCGAAGTGGGCGGCGGCGGCGACAGCGGCCGCGAGGTTGAGGTGCGCCTGCCGGACGCGTTCCGCGCCTACTGCGTGTACAAGGGTTCCATCTGCCTCTCGGGCGTGAGCCTCACCATCGCCGCGGCGGATGCGTCGCGCGAGGGAGACGCGCGCCTGCGCGTGGCCCTGATTCCTCACACCGTCGAGGTGACGTCGCTGAAGCGCGCCGCGCCGGGCACGCGTTTGAACTTCGAAGTGGACATCATCGCCAAGCACGTGGAGCGCCAGCTGGCGGTGCGCTTCGGTGCTGCGGGCGGTTCGGGCGCCGCGGATGATTTTGCCGGCGCCTTGCAGGCGTGGAACTCCGGAGCGCGCGCGTGACGCCCCCGAGGCCGCCACGACGCGTCAAGGGTGCGCCGGCCGCCAAGGCCGCGCATGCCGCAAAGTCCGTGAGGTTCGATTCCATCGACGCCGCGATCGCCGACCTGAAAAAGGGGAGAGCCATCGTGGTGGTGGACGACAAGAACCGCGAGAACGAAGGCGACGTGGTGTTCGCGGCGGTGAAGTCGACCCCCGCGAAGATCAACTTCCTCGCGCGCCATGCGCGCGGTCTCATTTGCGTGGCGCTCGCCGCCGACCGCGTGGATTCCCTGGGCCTCAAGCCCATGTCCGACCGCAACGGCTCGCGTCACGAGACGGCCTTCACGGTGTCGGTGGAGGCGCGCGAGGGCGTGACCACCGGGATATCCGCCGCCGACCGCAGCCTCACCGCCCGCATGCTGGCGGACGAATCCGTCGAGGCGGCGGCGTTCGTGAGCCCGGGCCACACCTTTCCCATCCGCGCGCGGCGCGGCGGCGTGCTGGTGCGCGCCGGCCACACCGAGGCGGCGGTCGATCTGGTGCAGATGGCGGGCCTGGGGTGCGCGGGGGTGATCTGCGAGATCATGAACGAGAACGGGACGATGGCCCGCCTGCCCGACTGCGCGCGCTTCGCCAGACGTCACGGGCTCAAGATCATCGCGGTGGCGGACCTGATCCACCACCGCCACCTGCGCGAAAAGCAGGTGCGTCACACGGGGACCTTCACCTTGCCCACGGCCCACGGCGATTTCACCGCGCACGCCTTCGAGGATCTGGTGCACGGACGCACGCACCTCGCCTTGGTGCGCGGCCCCATCGTGGCCGCCAAAACCGTGAACGTGCGCGTTCACTCGGAGAACCTGCTCGGCGACGTGTTCGGCGCGACCCGCGACGGCGCGGCCGGGGGCGGGGACGTGCTGGGCCAGGGCCTGCGCCGCATTGGCCTTGAAGGCGGGGTGTTCCTATATATGCGCCCGATCCAGTCCGAAGAGGTCCTGGGCCGCACGCTGGACCGCTACATCGCGCAGGACGCGGGGACCGCCCCGGCGCGGACGGAAGGGACGCGCGAGGCCGCGGCCCCGATGGATGCCCGCACCTACGGGATCGGCGCCCAGATCCTGTTCGAGCTGGGCGTGCGCCGTTTGAACCTGTTGACCAACCATCCCGGACGCGTCCGGGATCTCAAGGGACTCGAAGGCTACGGCCTGCGGGTCGTCGGCCGTTCCCCGCTCGCCGCACCCATGGCGGCGAGGGCGGGCGGCAAAGCCACGAAGAAGAGCAAGACCAGGGAGATTGCATGAGCGCCGATTCCGTCACCGTCCTCGAGGGAGAGTTGAACGCCGCGGGGAAGACCTTTGGCATCGTGGTGGCGCGCTTCAACGCCAACATCACCGAGCCCCTGCTCGAGGGCGCGCTGGAATGCCTCGAGGAGTACGGCGCCCGCGCCGAGGACATCGTGGTGGTGCGTGTTCCGGGCGCGGTGGAAATCCCCCAGGCCCTCGATCGCCTCGCGAACGCGAACGACTACGACTTCAACGCCCTGATCGCGCTCGGTTGCGTGATCCGCGGCGACACCGCCCACTTCGACGCCGTGGTCGACCTGGTCACCGACGGGTTCGCCCGTGCGACGGCGGACAGCGGGGTTCCCATGGCCTTCGGGGTCTTGACCACCGAGAACCTGGAGCAGGCCGTGGAGCGCACGGGCCAGGGCGCGGGCAACAAGGGCTGGGAAGCGGCGCTGGCCGCCCTCGAGATGGCCGGGCTGTGGGAAAAGCTGGGCGCGGGGCAACCCGAATGATCTCGCGTCGCAAGGCCCGCGAATACGCGATGCAGACCCTGTACGCCGCCGAAGTGGGCGGCGCCGAGTCGCGCGCGACCACCGAAGACGGCGAGAACGCCCTCATGCACGAGGAGCCCGTGGCAGCGGAAACCCGCGAATACGGCCTCGCGCTGTCGCGCGCGGCGCACCGCCGCGCCGCGGAGATCGACCAACTCATCGCCGAGGCCTCCGACCGCTGGGACGTGTCGCGCCTGGCGGTGGTGGACAAGGTGATTTTGCGCATGTCGATCGCCGAGCTGCTCACGCAGCCCGATGTGCCCGCCAAGGTGTGCATCAACGAAGCGGTGGAGATCGCCCGCAAGTTTTCAACGGAGAACAGCAGCCGCTTCGTGAACGGGGTCCTCGACGCCGTCTCGCGCCGCCTGCAGGCCTCCCCCGGATCAAGCAAGGCTTAAAGGACAACAAGGAACCCTCATCATGCTCAACGACAAGAAACTGGACTGGCTCCTCGCGCTGACGGTCTTTCTGATCTCCTTCGGCGTGTACTTCTCCACGATGGCGCCCACGCTGTCGTTCTGGGACTGCGGCGAGCTGATCGCCGCCTCGCACACCTTGGGCAACCCGCACCCGCCGGGCAACCCGCTGCTGCTGCTGATGTGGCGCCTGTTCATCATCGTGATCCCGTTCGCCGAAGTGGCGGCGCGCACCAACCTGTTCTCGGTGCTGACCTCGGCCCTGGTGGCCATGATGGCCTCCCTGATCGTGTTGAAGGCCATGCGCCTCGCGTTCGCGGGCGGCGGCCTCAACCGCGTGGCGCTCTACTCCGGCGCGCTGGTGGGCGGTTTCCTGGTGGCGTTCTCCGATTCGCACTGGTTCAGCGCGGTGGAGACCGAAACCGGCGGCCCTTCCATGTTGTTCGTGATGGTGATCACCTGGCTGACCCTCACGTGGTACGAGAAGCGCGGCACGAACGTCGCCGATCGCCTCATGCTGCTCATCGGCTACATCGCCTTCCTGGGCTTCGGCGTTCACCTGTTCGCGCTGGTGTCGCTGCCCATGTTCTTCGCGATGCTGCTCATCAACCCCGAATCGCGCAAAAACATCCCGCTGCTCCTCACGTGGGTGATGCTGCTCTCCATCGTGTGGAACGTCGGCAATTTCCTGATTTACGCCGGGGCGACCCTGGCGGTCACGACCATCGCCGCCTTCGCCAGCAAGGATCCGGTGTGGCGTCGTCGCTGGACCGTGTCGGCGTGGTTGTGCGTGGTCGCTTTGCTGGGCGTCTCCAGCTATGCCTACGTGCCGATCCGCACGAACGTGAACGTCTCGCTCGACGAGGCCGAGGCCAAGACCTGGCCGGTGTTGCGCGAGTACATCGAGCGCAAGCAGTACGGATCCGAATCGATGCTGGTGCGCGCCCTGCACCGCCGCGCGCACGTCCAGAACCAGATCCTGGTTCACCCCCACATGGGTTACGGCGGCTACATGCTGGCGCAGTACTTCCCGTGGAAGGTGGGCGACCGCGATCCCGAGTCGGTGGAGACCGTGACCCGCGGCGTGTTCGGCAAACAGGTCGACTTCCCGACCTTGTCGGACGCCCTGGGCGACAGCCCGCGCGGCCAGTTGTTCTTCTTCCTGCTGCTGCAGATCCCGTTCCTGTACGGCGGTTACCTGGTGTTCAAGCGCAACAAGTTCGTGGGGCTTTACCTGCTGGGCCTGTACGCCGCCACCAGCTACGGCCTCATCTTCTACCTCAACTTCGCCGACGGCACGCAGATCGAACTGCGCGACCTCGAGTACTGGCGCGCCAGCGGCGCCGACTCGAGCCAGATGCCCGCGCCGGTGCACATGGAAGTGCGTGAGCGCGACTACTTCTTCCAGCCCGGTTTCATCTTCATGGGGATTCTGTTCGGCGTGGCCGCCACGCTGCTGTTGAACTGGCTGGCGGGCCGCGCCCGCAAGCTGGCGATGCCGGCGGGCGCCGCGCTGGCGCTGCTCTCGGTCGCCGTGCCGGTTTGGTCGAACTACAAGGAGCACGACCGCACGGGCGACTACGTGCCCTACGACTACGCCTACAACCTGCTGATGTCGTGCCGTCCGAACTCGATCCTGTTCACCAACGGCGACAACGACACCTTCCCCCTGTGGTTCCTGCAGGAGGTCGAGGGCATCCGCAAGGACGTGCGCGTGGTGAACCTCTCGCTGGTGAACACGAACTGGTACATGCACCAGCTGCGCGACCACGAGCCCGCGCTCAACATCGGGTTCACGCCCGAGCAGATCGATGCGCTGCAGCCGCAGCCGTGGCGTTTCAACGGCCCGGTGGAGATCGGCGTGCCGGGCACCAAGATCCGCTACCAGCTCGACCCGCTGCCGTACCTGCGCGTGCAGGACATCATGATCCTGCACATCGTCCAGAACAACTTCCCCAAGCGCCCGGTGCACTTCGCGGTGACCATCGGCGGCAACAACGCCATGGGCCTCGACCAGTTCGCCATCATGGAGGGTTTGGTCTACACGCTGACCGAAGAGCGCCAGAACCGCGCCATCGACGTGCCGGCCACCGCCCGCCTGATCGACTCGGTGTACAAGTTCCGCGGCCTGGGCGACCCGAGCGTGCACATCGACAACAACACCGCGGGCCTTTTGACCAACTACTCGGCCACCAACTTCCGGCTGGCGGCCTGGGCGCAGGACAGCCTCCAGAAGCTGGCGCCGCTGATCGCCGCCGCGCCGGCGGGCTCGGGCGAGCGCGCGAGGCTTGAGGCCGCGCGCGACGAGGTGACGGCCTTCGCCGAGAAGTACCTGAACCTGAACGCCAAGATCCTGCCCAGCGAGTGGCGCGTGCATTACTACGCAGGCCAGCTCTACCAGCTCGCCGGCAAGACCGCCAAGTCCGACTCGGCGTACCTGCGCGGCCTGAACATCCCGGGGCCCAACGCCCGCCTGTTCGCGATGAACCTCGCGCAGTCGTACATGCAGCAGAACCGCACCGCCGATGCCGGACACGTGCTGTCCTCCATGGTGGACCGCTTCCCGGAAGACCTCGAAATCGCCTTCGGGTTGTCCGAGATCCGCCGCGCCAGCGGCGACGCCGTGGGCGCGCGCGACGCCTTGTCGGAGTGGCTGGCCCGCAACCCCAAGCACCAGTACGCCCAGCAGGTGGCGGCGCAAATCCAGCAAATGCAGGCGTTGGAGAGCGCTCCAGGGGCGCCCGCACCGGCGGCCCCGGCCGTCGCCCCCTGATCCGGCCCGTCCGATGGTGACCACGCTCCCGTCATCCGCACCCTCCCCAGCGCCGGCATCGGGCGTCGCGGGCGGGGCGGACGCGCCCCGTCCGCGCGTTCTCATCATCAACTGGCGCGACCCGAAAAACCCCGAAGCGGGCGGCGCGGAGGTTCACCTGCACGAGGTGGCGCGCCGCATGGCCGCGCACGATTTCGAGGTGATCCAGTATTCGCACGCCTTCGCGGGCGCACCCGCGGAGGAGGTCATCGACGGCGTGCGCGTGATCCGGCGCGGCGGCGCCATGACCTTCAATTACACCGTGTGGCGTCACCTGAATCGGTGGTGTGACGAGCACCGCATCGACGCGGTGCTGGACGACTCCAACAAGATCGCGTTCTTTTCGCCGTGGACCTGCGACCGGCCCGTGGTGCTGCAACTGCACCACCTGTTCGGCCGCGCCGTGTTCCGCGAAACCTCGTGGCCGCTCGGCTTGTACGTGCTGCTGTTCGAGAAGATCATGCCGTGGTGCTACCGCAATACGGCGGTGCTCACCGGTTCGGCCAGCAGTCGCGAAGAGCTGAAGCACAAAGGCTTCCGCAACGTGGACATCGCGCCGGAGGGCGTCGATCCCAAGGAATCGGTCATCGACGACCCTCCCGCGCGCGACCCCAACCTGCTCCTGTACGTCGGGCGCGTGAAGCGCTACAAGGGGCTCGACACCTTGCTTCACGCGCTCGCCCTGCTGCGCGCGCAGCGCCCTGCCATCCGCCTCTGCATCGCCGGATCGGGCGACGACGTGCCCCGCCTCAAGACCCTGGCCGTCAGCCTCGGCATCGCGGACGCGGTGGACTTCGCGGGGTTCGTGAGCGCCCGGCGCAAGGCGGAGCTTTACCACGAGGCCTCCGTCGTGCTCAATTCGTCGCGCAAGGAAGGCTGGGGTCTCACCTCGATCGAGGGCAACGCCTGCGGCGCGCCCGTGGTGGCCACCGACGTGCCCGGCCTGTGCGACAGCGTGCGCGACGGCGAAACCGGGTTCCTCGTCCCCTTCGGCGACGCACCGGCCTTCGCGGACGCCGTGGGTCGGTTGCTCGACGACCCCGTTCTGTGGAAAACCTTCTCCGACAACGGCCGCCGCTGGGCCGCCGCGCATACGTGGGAACCCGCCTACGAGGTGACGCGCGACGCCTTGAACACCGTGCTGAAACGTCCGCGGGCCGGCGGGTCCGGCGCCGCGCGCGGCTGAGGCTCCGTCGTCCCAGGTTCACCCCCCCGCCATCGCCCCATGAACGCCCCCGAATCCGAAAAGCCCGCCTCGAAGCTGAAGGCCCGCGTGTGGTTCTGGGTGCGCCTCGTGGTGGTGGCGGCCATTTTATGGAGCGTGTTCGAGCGCAACGGGCGCGAGCGCATCGCCGCGGCGCTTTTGGCCGCCGACCCGCGCTGGGTGACCGCCGCGATGGCGGTGTTCTTCCTCAGCATCGTCGCGGGGGCGTGGCAGTGGCATCTGCTGCTGAAGATCCAGGGCATCACGTTCGGCTTCCGTTCCTGCTTCCGCTCGTATTACTCGGGCATGTTCCTCAACAACTTTCTGCCCGGCACCGTGGGCGGCGACGCGCTGCGGGTGTGGGACGTGCACCGTCGTCAGCTCGCGCAACAGCAATCGTCGCTGGGCAAGGCCGCGGCTTCCACGCTGCTCGACCGCCTGATGGGCTTCAGCGCGCTGTCGTTCTTCTCGCTTTTGGCGCTGGCCGTCGAATTCCACCGTCAAGACCTGCCGCGCGGGCTCCTGCTCAACCTGCTGCAGGCCGTGGGCGCGGTTTCGGTGGCGTTCGTGCTGCTGCTGCTGCTTTTGCTCAGCCGCCGCTTCGCCAACCTGTTGCACGCGGCGATCCGCGCGCTGGGCATGGAGCGCCTCGGGCAGGTGCACGCCAAGGTGCAGGATTCCCTGCAGGCCTACAAATCGCGCTGGGGGCGCATCGGCGCGGTGTTCCTCGTGGCCTGCGTGGTGCAGCTGCTCCGCATCTCCGTGCACGCCTTCAGCGCCTGGGCGCTCGGGCTGTCGCTGGCGCCCGCCTTCTTCTTTTCGTTCATTCCGCTGATCGCCCTCACCGCCGTGCTGCCGCTCAACGTGGGCGGCTGGGGCGTGCCGCAGGGCCTGGGAGCCTACCTGTACGGCCTGCCGGGGGTTTTGACCGCGGCGGGGGCCGCGGGAGGCGCGACGGTGGTCGCCGGCGCCGCCGGGTCTCTCGACGTCAAGGCCGCGGCCGCCGCCCTCGCCTTCCTGCCCACCGTCATCGGGATGGTGGTGATGCTGGGTGGCGGATTTTACTTTGTGTTCCGCTCTTCACGCGAACCCCGGACATCCACGTGACGCAACCGCTTCTCACCCTCGTCATCCCCGCCTACAACGAGGCGGAGAGCCTGCCGACCCTGCTCGCGGAAATCCGCGCGGTGTGCGACGCGCACGGCATCACCTACGAGGCGCTGGTCATGGACGACGGCAGCACCGACGGCACCTTCGACATGGTGCTCGCCGAGAACGCCCGCGATCCGCGCGTTCACGGCGTGCGCTTCCGCCGCAACAGCGGCAAGGCCGCCGCCCTCGCCGAAGGCTTCCGCCGCGCGCGCGGCCGGCGCGTCATCACCATGGACGCAGACCTGCAGGACAACCCGACCGAAATCCCTCCGCTGCTCAAAATGCTCGAGGACGGCGCCGACATGGTCTCCGGCTGGAAGAAGATCCGCCACGACCCGTGGCACAAGACCATGCCCTCCAAGCTCTTCAACGCGGTCACCAGCTCCGCCTCGGGCATCAAACTGCACGACTTCAACTGCGGCCTCAAGGCCTACAAGGCCGAAGTGGTGAAGAGCATCGACGTGTACGGCGAATTGCACCGATACATCCCCGTACTCGCGAACTGGGACGGCTTCAAGGTGGAGGAGAAGGTCGTGGAACACCGCGCGCGCCGCTACGGCGTGTCGAAGTACGGTTGGGCCCGCTTCACCAACGGGCTGTTCGACCTGGTCACGCTGCTGTTCCTGCACCGCTACACGCGGCGGCCCCTGCACCTGTTCGGATTCGTCGGGCTGCTCTTCGCCCTGCTCGGCGTCGGCGTGCTCTTCGGTTTCGCGGTCGACTGGATGCTCACCGGCGCGCTGCACGTGCGTCCTCTCATGCTCGCGGGCGTGGCCTCCATGCTCGTGGGCGTGCAGTTCGTGTCCATCGGGTTGCTTGGCGAACTGATCAACCAGCGCTTCGTCAAAACCTCGCCGCCGCCGCCCATCGCCGTGGTGACGCCGGGCGCGCCCACGGGCACCGAGTCCGCGGCCGACGCGGCGAAGGGTTGAAGGCCCGTGCGCGCTCTCGTCGCGGGCTGCAACGGCCTGCTCGGCCAAAACCTGCTGCAGACGGCCCCGGCCGGAACCTCGCTCCTGGGCATCGCCCGTCATGACGCGCCCGCGCGCCCCGACCTGCTCGCGGCCGACGCCTATTTCGCGGGCGACATCGCCGATCCGGCCACCTGGGCCTTCGTGCGCGACGCGCTGAAACCCGACCTCATCCTCAACGCCGCGGCCTACACCGATGTGGACGGCTGCGAACGCGACCCGGCGCTGTGCGCTCGCGTCAACCGCGACGCGGTCGCGCTGATGGCCGCCACCGGCATTCCGCTGGTGCAGGTCTCCACCGACTACGTGTTCGACGGCGCGGCCGGTCCCTACGGCGAAGACGACGCGGTCAATCCCCTGAGCGTGTACGGCCGGGTCAAGCTCGCATCCGAAACCGCCGCGTTGTCCGGTTCGCCGAAGAATCTCGTGGTCCGCACCATGTGGGTGTGGGGCACGGGCACGGGCGCCAAGAAAAGCTTCACCGCCTTCGTGCGCGAAACCCTCGCCGCCGGCAAACCCGTGCGTGCGGTGACCGATCAGGTGGGCAACCCCACCTTGGCCGAGGACCTCGCCCTCGCGATCTGGGCGTTGGTGGAACGCGGGTGTTCGGGGGTTTATCATGCGACGGGCGCGACGCGCCTGAACAGGCTGGAGTGGGCCCGCGCCGTGGCGCGGCATTACGGGCTGGACGACGCGGGCATCGAACCGCTGACCACGCCGGGCCTGAACCTGCCCGCCGCGCGTCCGCTCTCCTCGGGCCTGCGCGGCGACAAGCTGATGGCCGCCACGGGCTTTCGCCCGCGCGGCCTCGGCGAACAGCTCGACGCCACGCCCTGACGCGCGCGCCCGCGCGGCGTCCGCCCCTCCGTCGGCGGCGGATTCGCGGCGCGCGTTTGCGCAAACCCCATCCAGCTATATTGTCCCTTCGTCGCGTCCGTCCCGTTTTCAGACTCCGGATCCCATCATGTCCAAAACCCTGATCATCATCCCCACCTACAACGAGATCGAGAATCTTCCCCTGATGATTCCCGCACTCGAGGCGCTGAATCTCGGCCTCGAGGTTCTGATCGTGGATGACGGCTCGCCCGACGGCACGGGCGCGTGGGTGAAGGAACAACAGAAGACCAAACCTCACCTGCACCTCATCGAGCGGCAGGGCAAATTGGGACTGGGCTCCGCCTACGTGCGCGGGTTCAAGTACGCGCTGGAGCACGGCTTCGAATTCGTGTTCGAAATGGACGCCGACTTCTCGCACGACCCCGGTTACATCAAGGATTTCCTCGCCGCGATCCACGAGGCCGATCTCGTGATCGGCAGCCGCTACATCAACGGCGTGAACGTGGTGAACTGGCCCATGAGCCGCCTGCTGCTCAGCTATTTCGCCAACATGTACGCACGCTTCATCACCGGAATCCCCGTGCGCGACGCCACCGGCGGATTCAAGTGCTTCCGCGCCGAGGCGCTCCGCGCCCTGAACCTCGACGGCATCGGCGCGGGCGGCTACGGGTTCCAGATCGAAGTGAACTACAAGCTCTGGAAAAGAGGGTTCCGCATCAAGGAGATCCCCATCATCTTCAAGGACCGCACCATGGGGGCCTCGAAGATGTCGGGCGGAATCATCCGCGAGGCGCTCTTTCTGCTGATCAAACTGCGCCTGGGCGGCGGGCGGTAAACTTGGCGAACGGCCTCTCCGTCATCATCGTCTCGTACAACGTGCGCGAGCTGCTCGACGCGTGCCTGCAAAGCCTGCGGCATGCCGCCGCGTCCCTGCAGCGCGAACGGGGCGCGGCCACCGAGATCATCGTGTTCGACAACGACTCGCGCGACGGCACGGTGACCTTGCTCAAGCCGCGCTGGCCCGAGGTTTCGTGGATCGCCTCAGACCGCAATCTGGGCTTCGGCTCGGGCTGCAACCGCGGCGCCGCCACCGCCACGCACGACCACCTCCTGTTCCTCAACCCCGACACCTTGGTGCGCGAGGACACCCTCACGGTGATGCTCGACTTCTTCGCCGCGCACGCGGATGCGGGCGCGGTTGGGTGCAAGGTGGTCAACCGCGACGGCACGCTGCAGGCCGCCTCCAAGCGCAGCTTCCCCTCGCCGCGCGTGGCGGCCTACAAGTTCCTGGGGCTGGGAAACCTGTTCCCCAAAAGCCGGGTGTTCGGGCGCTACAACCTGACCTACCTCGACGAGAACCAGACCCATGAGGTGGACGCGATTTCGGGATCGTTCCTGTGCGTGCGCGCCGACGTGTACCGCGGGGTGAACGGGTTCGACGAGGACTTCTTCATGTACGGCGAGGATCTCGACCTGTGCTTCCGCATCAAGGCCAAGGGTCTGCGCAACTATTACCACCCCGCCACGCAGGTGGTGCACTTCAAGGGCGAAAGCGCCAAAAGCCGCCCGTTCCGGTCGTTCCTGTACTTCTATGAAGCGATGATCCTGTTCTCGCGCAAGCATCTGGAGCTGCGCGCGCTGCCCGGCCTATTGCTCACCGCGGGGATCGTGCTGCTGGGCGCGGCGAATTTCGTCTCGTCGCGCTTCCGCAAATGGCCGCGCTGGCTGGCCGACCTCGTCCTCGTCAACATCGCCATGGCGACCATCGCCTCGGTCTACCATGAAGTGCGGGGCCTCCCCCACATCGCCCTGGTGGAGCCGGGCGCCTACGCGCTGTGGCACGTGTTCGCCACGGTCGCGGTGCTGTTGCCCCTCGCCTACCTGGGCGACTACGGGCGACGCGTGGCGTCGCTCCGCGCGGTTCTGGTGGCCTCGGGCATCGGGTTCATGGCGTTTTTTTCCGTTAGTTTCTTTTTCCACGAATTCGTCTTCTCCCGCATCGTCTTCGGCCTGACCGGCCTCGCCAGCGGCCTGCTGGTCACCGGGTGGCGAGGCCTGGGGCAGGGAGGAGGCCGTTTGTTCCGCCGCATCATGGGCGGGAGCAAGCGCGTGGCCGTGCTGGGGACGGGTCCCCGGGCCGTGGCGCTCGCCGCGAGCATTCAGGCCCAGAGCCTGGAGGGCTACGAATGCGTGGGCTTCATCCACTTTCCGCCCGGCCCGGTTCCGGCCGATGTCCGCACCGGCGTCATCGGCGACCTCGATGCGGTGGGCAGCCTCGCCCGCAAGCTCGACCTCCAGGGGGTCATCATCGCGCTGGAGCAGGATGCCTACCCCGCCGCCCTTCAGGTGCTGGCTCGCAGCAAGGGGCGGGCTCTGGACATCAAAATGCTTCTCGGCGACCCCGGCTCCGGCGGGATCTCCCTGGTCGACCTGAACTTCGAACGTTGACGGCGCACGGGTCTTGATGCGTCCCCGAAGGTCACCGAACCGGAATCCTGCGAGGGGGAGAGGGGGAATGGGGCGCGATGGCCTCCGGGGTGTTTTATTCCGGAATCGGGGTCATTTCACCCTGTTTCGGCCTGTTTTGGGGTGATTTTCCCCTGATTTTGTGTCATTTCGGTTGATTTTACGCCCGTTCAACTGCTACCTTCAAACATTCGGTTTCTAGTTGACGCCGCCCCCCGGCGGTGGAAAGGACGTGTTCGCATGCCAGTCCCCAAGGGTCCCCACCTCGAGTTCGAGCAGCCGGTCGTGGAGCTGGCCATGAAGATCGAGGATTTGCTCAAGACCGCCACGGTGACCGACTCCGACGTCAAAAGCCTGCAAGCGAAAAAAGAAGCGCTCCAGAAGAAAATCGCCTCCAAGCTCACCCCCTGGAACCGCATCGAGCTGGCGCGCCGCGCCGGCCGCCCCTTCACCCTCGATTACGTGAAGGCCATTTTCACCGACTTCGTGGAACTGCACGGCGACCGCCGCTTCGGGGACGACCCCGCCCTCATCTGCGGCCTCGCCCGCCTCGGCGAACAAAGCGTGATGATCATCGGCCAGCAAAAGGGCCGCGACACCAAGGAAAGCATCCGCCGCAACTTCGGCATGGCCAACCCCGAGGGCTATCGCAAGGCCCTGCGCTGCATGAAGCTGGCCGAGAAGTTCAAGCTCCCCGTCATCTCCTTCATCGACACCCCGGGCGCGTTCCCGGGCCTGGGCGCCGAAGAGCGCGGTCAGGGCGAAGCCATCGCGCTGAACCTCATGGAAATGGCCGTGCTGCGCGTGCCCATCATCGCCGTGGTGATCGGCGAAGGCGCCAGCGGCGGCGCGCTCGGCATCGGCGTGGGCGACCGCCTGCTCATGCTTGAGAACGCCTGGTACGGGGTGATCTCTCCCGAATCGTGCAGCGCGATCCTGTGGGGGGACAGCAGCAAGAAACAGGAACTCAGCGGCACCATGAAGATCACCGCCGACGACCTGAAGGCCCTGAACGTGATCGACCGCATCGTGCCCGAACCTCTGGGCGGAGCGCACTGGGATCCCGAAGCCACCGCCGCCACGCTGGGCGAAGTCTTGCGCGAAGAGCTCGCCCGCCTCGCCGGCGTGAACATCGACACCCTCATCCGCAAGCGCGGCGCCAAGTACGCCGCCATGGCGCAGTTTTCGGAGAAGTAAAGGCCGAGAAGTAAAAGCGGTGGGGGATGGATGGCCTTCCGGCTTTCCCCTCACCCCCGCCCCCTCTCCCGTGGGAGAGGGGAGGAACACACGAACGTCATCCACAGGACGAACCATGATCGACTCCCAGCTCCTCGAAATCCTCTGCTGCCCCGAGACCAAGCAGGACGTGGCGCTCGCGCCCGCCGAACTGGTGGCGTCGCTGAACGCGCGCGTGGAAGCGGGCACCCTGACGAACAAGGCGGGCGCGCCGGTGCGCGAGAAGCTCGACGGCGGCCTGGTGCGCGCCGACGGCGCCGTGCTGTATCCCATCCGCGAGGACATTCCCGTGATGTTGGTCGAGGAAGCGATCGCGCTGTGAACGCTGCGGCGGACATGACGACGGACGCGCCGGCGGCCGGCTTCGCCCGACGCGCCGAGGCGCTGCACCTTCAGGGTGAAAGCGCGGAAGCACTGGCGCTGCTCACCGCCGGCGCGCGGCGGTTTCCCGGCGACGTGACGGCGCTTCTCGTGCTCGCGCGCGTATGCCGCGACACCGGGCGGGACGACGAGGCCCGCGCGTGGATCGATCGGGCTTTGCGCCTCGACCCCGCTTGTCCCGCCGCGCTCGCGTTCTTCGCCTCGCGCGTCGCGCGCGAGGCGGCACCCGCGGTGCAGCCCTCGGTTCCCGTCCCCGTGGCCGCTCCCGCGCGCGTGTCACCGCGTGTCGAATCGGTCTCGGTCGCCGCGGTCGCGCCGCTCGCCTCGCGCGCGCGCGTCGCAGACGAACAGGACGAAGAGCCCGAAATTGAAGAGGATTCTGCACCTCACGTTGCCACGGTCACTCTGGCCGAGATATATTTGCAACAAGGTCTGAAAGAGCAGGCCGCGCAGATTTATCGCCAGTTGGTGGAGCGGCAGCCAAGCGATGAGGCGGCCCAAAAACGGCTTCAGGAGATTCTTCGGGAACTCGAAGGATCATAAACCTTAAAACACCGCACCCGGATTCACGGGAACGGTCGGAAACGGGATACCGGCTTCCGAAAGGGATTTCACCATGCAATTTTCCGACGTTTCCAACCTGGTCAAACTGCTCGACAAAAGCGGCCTTGCCGAGATGCGCTTCAGCGACGGCACCTTCAGCCTGGTGCTGAAGAAGGAGTCGAAGCAGATCGTCGCATCAGGCGCGCCGGCCTACTACGCCGCACCCGCAGCCCCGGCGGCGGCCCCGGCTCCCGCCGCCGCACCCGCGGCCGCGCCGGCCGCCGCGACTCCCGCCGAAAAAGCCGCCGCCGCCGCCGCGTCGGGCCTCAAGGACATCACCTCGCCCATGGTCGGCACGTTTTACGCGTCGTCGTCGCCGGGCGCTCCCGCCCTCGCGACCACCGGCACCATGGTCAAGCCCGGCCAGGTGGTCTGCATCATCGAAGCCATGAAGATCATGAACGAAATCGAGTCCGACGTGTCGGGCGAGATCGTCGAAGTGTGCGTGGCCAACGAAACGCCGGTGGAATACGGCACCGTCCTGTACCGCGTGCGTCCGGCGTAAGCCGTTTACGCTGCGCCCAGTTCGCGGGCGATCCACATGCGCCCTCGCAACGGGCAAATCACATTTGCCCGCACGACGGGCTGTCGAAAACGGGGTCATTGGTGTTCAAGAAAATCCTCATCGCCAATCGCGGCGAAATCGCCCTGCGCGTCATCCGCGCCTGCAAGGAGATGGGCATCTCCACGGTGGCGGTGCACTCCACCGCCGACGCGCACTCCATGCACGTGTACCAGGCCGACGAAGACATCTGCATCGGCCCGCCGGCCGGAAAGCAGAGCTACCTCAACATGCGGCAGATCCTCGCCGCGGCCGAACTGACCAACGCCGACGCCATCCACCCCGGCTACGGGTTCCTCTCCGAGAACGCCCGCTTCGCCGAAGTGTGCCGCGACAACAAGATCACCTTCATCGGCCCCACGCCCGAAGTGATCAACAGCATGGGCGACAAGGCGCAAGCCAAGGCCACCATGCGCAAGGCCAAGGTGCCCACCATCCCCGGATCGGTCGGATTGGTGGAAACGCTTGAGGACGCGCTGAGCGAAGCCCAAAAGGTGGGCTACCCCGTGATCGTGAAGGCCACCGCCGGCGGCGGCGGACGCGGCATGCGCATGGCCAAGAACGAGGAGGAGCTCAAGCAGCTGTACCCCGTGGCCACATCCGAAGCGCAAATGGCCTTCGGCAACGGCAGCCTTTACCTGGAGCGCTTCTTCACCCACCCGCGTCACGTGGAGATCCAGCTCATCGGCGACATGCACGGCAATATGGTTCACTTGGGCGAACGCGATTGCTCGGTGCAGCGCCGCCACCAGAAGCTGATCGAAGAGAGCCCCAGCCCGGCGGTGACGCCGGAGATCCGCGCCAAGATGGGCGAGGTGGCGGTGAAGGGCGCGCTCGAGGCCGGCTACTACAACGCGGGCACCATCGAGTTCCTCTACGACACCGACAATTCGTTCTACTTCATGGAAATGAACACGCGCATCCAGGTGGAGCACCCGGTGACCGAAGAGGTGACCGGCATCGACCTGATCCGCGCGCAGGTGATGGTGGCGGCGGGCGAGAAGCTCCCGTTCACGCAGAAGGACGTCAAGTTCGAAGGTCACGCCATCGAATGCCGCATCAACGCCGAGGATCCGTGGAACGACTTCCGCCCGAGCCCCGGCACCCTGCAAACCTTCCACCTGCCCGGCGGCCCCGGCGTGCGCGTCGACACGCACTGCTACAGCGGCTACACGGTGCCCCCGCATTACGACAGCATGATCGCCAAGCTGATCGTGCACGCGCCCACGCGCAAGGAAGCCATCGCCCGCATGCTGCGCGCGCTGGACGAATTCGTGATCGAGGGCGTGAAGACCACGATTCCGCTGCACAAGCGCATCCTCCAGCACCCCAAGTTCGTGAAGGGCGACTTCACCACGAAGTTCCTGGAAGAAAACCCCGAGCTTTTGGTGCCGCCGGTCGAGGCGTAAGTCAGTCGCCAGATTGTTCCGATGTTCGAAAGGCCGGGTTTCCTTGGGAATCCGGCCTTTTTTCTTGCATCCAACCCAATTTTCTAGGTTTGCCCTCCATGTCCAACCTCCGCAGCATCTCCACGGCCTCTCAACTTACGGGCGTCTGGCCCGCGCTTTTTACGCCCCTCAAGGCCGACGACCCGAAGCGTCTGCGGAACTCCATCGACTACGACAAAACCAAGCTGATCATCGACGACATGATCGCCGCGGGCGTGACCGGCATCGTCCCCGTCGGCACCACGGGCCAAAGCCCCACGGTGAGCCCCGAGCAGCACCTCGACATGATCCGCTTCACGGTGGATTACGTGGACGGTCGCGTGCCGGTGATCGCGGGCGCGGGCTCCAACTCCACGCGCGAATCGGTGGACATGATTCAGGCCATCCAAAAGGCGCTCGGGCCCACGGCCGTTTTGTGCGTCACGGGTTACTACAACAACCCGCCGCAAGAGGGTCTTGTCAATCACTTCGAAACCCTTTCCTCCGAGACGGGCGCGAAGATCGTGCTGTACAACGTGCCCGCGCGTACGGCGAGCTACCTGGAGGCCGACACGCTGATCCGCCTGGCGGCCGACAAGAACATCATCGGCAACAAGCAGGCGGTGGACTTCCGCAGTGCCGGCAAGTTCCGCGACGATACCGCCAAGGTGATCGCGGCCACCAAGGGTATGGACTTCACGACCGTGAGCGGTGAAGACGACGGCGTGGCGGCGATGCTCGAGCTGGGCGGTTCGGGTGTCATCACCGCGTCGGGCAATATCCCCGAAGTCGCGAAGATCTTCCTCAGCATCATTGCGGCGCACAACGCGGGCGATGCGGCGAAGGCGCGTGAGCTTCAGGAGTCGGCCATGCCGCTTGTGAAGCTGGTGTTCAGCCGCAAGAACCCGATTCCGCTGGCGGCCCTGTTCAACTCACCGCTGTTCCAACCGCTGGTGTCGGTGAAGGAGACGGCGGGTGGGGAAGCGCTGCAGGCGGAGTTGATGAAGATGGTGAGCGAGAAGGCGCCGAGCCTCAGGAAGTATCAGGAGAAGTGATTGCGCGAATGTGACCACCCTGCGAGAATGATGGCACGGGGACGTCCGCCCTTCAGGAGTGATCGCGCGAGGATGTCACTACTTCGGAAGTGATTGTATAGGAAGTCCTCTCTGCGGGAGTGATGGCGAGAGGATGTCTGCACTTCGGGAATGATTGCACAGTGTGTCCACCCTTCGGAAGTGATTCCAAAAGAAGGGCCCTCTTCGGGAATGTTTGATCGGTGTCGGCTTCACATTGTTCGCCGACGAGCGGGGTAGCGGTCTTGGCGGAGCTTGAGGGTTTTTGAGCTGCTGCTGAGCATCGCGTTCAATTCTCCGGCTTCCTTGAGGATCGGACGCGCGTCGACATCCGTTACCAGGCCCGCTTCGGTCAATAACTCGAGCCAATAGGTGGTTTCTTCGAGCTCCTGAAGCGCCACATCGGTTTTGCTGATCATTTCCGCCGTTGAGCGACTGCGCTTGCCTTCATGCACATGTGCGCCAACGGAGGTCGCGGATCTGAAAACCTGATTTCCAATGATTTTCGCTCCCATCGTATCCGGCAGTCTATCGCACAGCCTTATGACCGAAAGAGCGAAATTTCTCGCGCGCCCGGGCAGAAAAGATCGTGGGTAAGGCATGGGTCAATCTTAGCGCGGCTCTAGCATCCACCACAGATGAAAATTTCCGTCGGCATCAGAGCACCCATTTGCACCGGAATTCTCGCCGTGAAAATTTACCCGCCCCGGAAAATCTCCACCCCAATGCCCCGAAGATATCCGTTCCCAAGGCGCAGCCAAACGGCGCAAACCACTATCGCAGAAAGGACATCACCACGCAATCACTACCGAAGGAAGCCACCATCGCGCAATCACTCCCGAAGGAAGGACATCATCACGCAATCACTTCCGAAGAATGGTCTCACAAGTGAACTCACTCCCGATATGGTCCACAGGGAAGCCATCACTATCAAACAACGTCAACCTCGAAAAGGTCATTCCTTCGGCCGCGCCGCCTGCACCTCGTACACGTTCGCACGCACACTCAATGCCCCATTGTCCATAAACATCCCGCGCACGGGTTTGAACCAGATATCCTTCTCGAACGCCGGGTCGGGGAACAGCATCGTCACGCGCGAACCGGGGCAGCGCATTTTGAGGAAGTAGCCGAAGTCTTCGTACAGCTTGTGGATGGCCGCCACGGATTTTGGATCTGCGACCTCGCCCGCCCCCACGCGCACGCCATACGGCGGATTGGTGACGATCACCGCGCCCGTGTAGTCGCCGTCGAGCTTGCGGAAGTCGGCCATGCCGATGCTCACCGCCGCCGCCCACGGCGTCCGCTTGAAGTTCGCGCGCGCCGACAACACCGCTTGCGCATCGATATCGGCGCCACCGATGAGGCCCGGCGCGAGCGGCACGATGGCCGCGTCGAACTCTGCTTTCACCTTGTCCCACGTCGCCGCGTCGAAGTCGGGCAAAGCCTCGAATCCTTGCTTCGCCCGGAACCAGCCCGGCGGCGTGCGCGTGGCCAGCATGGCGGCTTCCAAAAGAATCGTGCCGCTCCCGCAGAAGAAATCGCGCAACGGCTCCTTCTTCTCGAACGGATCCCAGTGCGCGAGACGCAACAGCGCCGCCGCAAGGTTCTCCTTCAAAGGCGCTTCCACCGCATTCGCGCGGTACCCGCGCTTGTGCATCACGCCCACGGAGTAATAGAGGCTGATGACCGCCTTGTCGCGGTGAATGAACAGGTTGAGCCGCACGTCGGGTTCGTCTTTATCCACATCGGGGCGGTCGCCTCGCTCGTCGCGGATCACGTCGACGATGGCGTCCTTCAGCCGCAGCGCGGCGAACTGGCTGTGCGTGATCGTGGAGTCAGCGACGGACGCCGAGACCTTGAACGTCTGCCCCGGCTTGATGATGGCCGCCCAATTCAGCTCGCAGGCGTTCTCGTACAGCGCGTCGTCGCTGGGGCAGTCGAAGTCCGCCAGCGGCCGCAGCACGCGCGAGGCGATGCGCGACCCGTACACCACGCGGTACACCTCCTCACGCGTCAGGTCGGCGTCCACGCCCAAGTGGCCCATCCGCGCGCCCGAAACCCCCAACTCCTTGAGTTCGTTCAGGAGCATCGGTTCGAGATTGCGTGCGCAGGCGATGAAGAAAGGGTGGGAGCTCATGAGGGCCTTGGAGGAATGATGAAGGATGAGTGATGAAAAACGAGGGAAGTGCAGAACTCGGAACTCTGAACTCAGAAACTACAGGAACACAAACCCTCACGTGGCACTTGAACCCCGCGTTGGCGCGCTCAACATCGGTGTTAAAAACTGAATTGAACGAGCTCCGGTTTTTCTGAGTTCTGCGTTCCGAGCTCCGAGTTTTCATCACGCGTCAAAATCGGTCTCAGTACATCCCTCTCTGAATCACCACGATCTCGGGTTCCTTGGGCTTTTCGGGACGCGGGGGTTTGACGCGCGGGGCGCGCTCGCCCTGTTGGGTCTTTTCGCCGTTCTCGCCCTTCTCGCCCTTGGCGGCCTTGTCACCGCCCTCTTCCTTGGGACGGGCTTCGCGCACGCTGATGGCCCGGCCCATGAGTTCGATGCCGGCGAGGGCTTCGATCGCCTTGCGGCCTTCTTCCTCATTGGGCATTTCCACGAACCCGAAACCGCGGGAGCGGCCGCTGGCGCGGTCGCGGATGATGCGCGCCGACTCCACCGCGCCGTGGGCGGCGAACGCCTCCTGCAGGGCCTCATCGGTGGCGGTGTATGAAATGTTGCTGACGTAAATGTTCATCCGAACGTCCTTTTGAAATCCCGAGCGATACCGTCGTGACGGAGGGGTGGAACCCGAAGGGTGAACCGGGCGAGGCGGCGCGCCGCCGGAGCGGCGAACTCATTGCCACCGGGAAAGCCCGGTATCAGGCCGATGCGCCGCACGCCACCGTGGCGCGACCTTCTCCGCGGCGACGGCGGAGCGATCTTGTGGCTAAGGGTTCGGCCCTTGGTGAAACCCCCGCCGAAACGGCGTCCTGACCCCGGAAAATATAACCCGGATGGCGCTCTCCCCGGCTTTCCGAACCCCCACAAAACCTGTCGAAGGGGTTGGAATAGGGTATTTTTGCGCTCTGCCTTCAGGTCACCCCGAGCGGCTCCACCGATCAGGGGACACGCCTGCAAACACCTTCATTTTTCAACCGGATCATACTTCCCATGGCCAATTACTTCCTCGGACTCGATTGCTCCACCCAAAGCTTCACCGCCCTGCTGCTGGAGCAGGCCGTCGCGGGGGACCCGTCCTCCACGCGCATTCTGATGGAGCGGAGCCTGAATTTCGATGAGCATTTTCCGGAGTTCGGCACGCGCAACGGCGTGATCATGGGCAAAAACGGCGAGGTCCACACGCCGCCGCAGCTGTGGGTGAAGGCGATGGAGGAGGTTTTGTCGCTCCTGAAGAAGCAGGGCGCCCCGCTCGACAAGGTGGCGGCCATCGGATTCTCGGGTCAGCAGCACGGCTCGGTGTACCTCAACGCCTCGGCCGAAAAGGCGCTCGCCGCCCTCGACGGCTCGAAGGCGCTCGCGCCGCAGCTCGACTTCGTGTACTCGCGCAAAACCTCGCCGATCTGGATGGACTCCAGCACCTCCGCCGAGTGCGCCGAAATCACCGCGGCGCTCGGCGGCGCCGACGCCGTGTGCGCGCTCACCGGCTCCAAGGCCTTCGAGCGTTTCACCGGCCCGCAGATCCGCAAGTTCTGGAAGACCGAACCCGAACACTATCAGGCCACCGCGCACATCTGCCTGGTGTCAAGCTTCATCCCCTCGGTTTTGGCCGGGCGCATCGTCCCGGTCGACCCCGGAGACGGCGCGGGCATGAACCTGATGGACATCGCGCGCCGCCAATGGAGCCACGCCGCCCTCGAGGCCACCGCGCCCGGGTTGTCGGGCAAGCTGCTGCCCATTCTGGAAAGCGATCAGGTCGCCTCCACCATCTCGCCCTATTTCGTCTCCCGCTTCGGCTTCTCGGCCGACTGCAAGATCCTCCCCGGCACGGGCGACAACCCCGCGAGCCTTGTGGGCTTGGGCCTCGTCTCGGGCGGCGCTCTCGGCATCTCGCTGGGCACCAGCGACACCGTGTTCGCGTTCATGCGCAACGTCAGCACCGACCCGAGCGGCGCGTCGCACGTGTTCGGCAGCCCCACCGGCGGCTACATGGCCATCTCGGTTTACAAGAACGGTTCGCTCGCGCGCGAGGCCGTGCGCCAGAAGCACGGGCTGACCTGGGAGCAGTTCTCCGAAATTCTGCGCGTCACGCCTCCCGGCAACGGCGGCCGCGTGCTGCTGCCGTATTTCGGCACCGAGATCGTCCCGCACATCCAAAAGGCCGGTGCGCAACGCTACGGCTTTGCGGAGGGCGACGTGGAGGCGGAGGTGCGCGCCGTGGTGGAAGCGCAGATGACCAGCATGCTGCTGCACGCCGAGTGGATGGGCGAAAAGCCCGTGCGCATTCAGGCCACCGGCGGCGCCTCCAACAACCGCGAGATCCTGCAGATCATGGCCGACGTATTCGGCGTGCCGGTGATGCGCCAGGAGACCTCCAACTCCGCGGCGCTCGGCGCGGCGGTGTGCGCGCAGCATGCGGCCCTGCGCGAAGCGGGCACACCCGCGAGCTTCGAGGCCCTGACGGTGCCGCATGTGAAGGCAACCTACACGCTGGAGCCCAACGCCGCGCATGCGGCGGCCTACGCGGACTTCGCGAAGGTGTACCGCGAGAAGGAAGCGGCGTACGTGGCGACGCTAAAATAGCGGTGAGCTGACAGCGAAGACACAAACAAAGCGGAAGGGGAGACGGATGGATGATCCGCCTCCCCTTTTTTGTTGAATGACTTCAGTGACCTCGATGACGCCGCGCAGGCTTACGCCACCGAGCCCGTCGCCATCAGCTGATCCATGCGCGCGTAGCTGAGCTCCATGCCCTCCACGAAATTGATCTTGAGCGACTCCTCGCGTGCCTCGGGGGAGACGAACAGGATCGTCATCTCGAAGAGCGTTTTGCCCGGCGCCTGCTCCTTGAACAGGCAGGTGTTCACAGTCGGACCGCCGGTCCAGTCTTCATCGAAAATTTCGGTGAACACGAGACGCGTGTAAGGCTCGACCTCATTGAACGTGTCCGACCACCCCATCTCCGTACCCGACTCGCCGTGCCACATGACATAGCGGGCCGTACCGCCCACGCGAAGATCGATTTCGCAGGTTTTCATCGACCACCCGTCGAACCCGCCCAGCCACTGCGAAGCCAGCTCGGCCTTGGTGTGCGCGTCCCACACCAAACGCGGGGGCGCGGAGAATTCACGGGTGAGGCGCACCGAACGATCGGCGACCATCTCCATTTTGATTGTCTGTGCGGTCATGAGGGACTTCCTGTGTGGGGGTGGGGTTGGCGAATGATTCGTTCAGGGGCGTTCGACGCGGTTTTTTTCGAGGGGCGACGCGGACGTTTCTCGGCGGCGACCAAGGTGGCAAGCACCGCATCAAGTCGCGCGTAACGCGCCTCCCAGAGGGCGCGGTAGCCCTCCAGCCAGTCCACCGCGCCGCCCAAGGGTTCAGGCAGAAGGCGGCGCGGCCGGCGCTGCGCCTCGCGCGCGCCGGCCACCAGGCCTGCCCGTTCCAGAACCTTGAGGTGCTTGGAGATGGCTGGTTGACTCATGGCGAAAGGCTCCGCGAGCTCGCCCACCGTGGCCTCGCCTTGCGCGAGCCGCGCGAGGATCGCGCGGCGCGTGGGATCGGCAAGCGCGGTGAACACCGCGTCGAGCGCCGCGTCGCCCGGGAGGGCTGCGGACGGCCCCGTGAACGCCTGCGCCGACGCGCTGGTTGGTGAGGTGAGGCTGAACGGCTTTTTCATAACTATTTGGTTATATACTGATTCCCGCCGCGACCGTCAAGAGGCACGAGGAACCCGCGGCGGATTCCCGGTACCCGTTCCACCGATCCTGGAACCGTCCGGCCAACCCCACCACAAAAAGTGCCGAAATTTGCCGGAATCGGCCATCGTCCGCCCCCCGCAACAAGGCCCATACTCCCCTGAAACAAGGCCACAACACCGGACGGGTACTCTATGGCCATACGATTGACGGCTCCCGACAAGCCGCATCGCAAGCCCCGAAAGGCCGCCATGTCCGAATCGCTGTACAACCTCGCCCGACTCGAAGCCCCGGCCGTCGCGCCGATCCCGGTGGAGCTGGAATCCGCCTTCGCGGATTACCCGCGCAACCCGACCGGCATTCCGCCCATGGTGCTGGAGCGCGGTGAATACCGCCTGCACTTCGCCACCACGCCCGCCGAGCTGGATGAGATTCTGCGTTTACGGTACGACGTTTACAACCTGGAGCTTGGCGAGGGCCTCGATGAATCGGCGCGCACGCGCCGCGACCTCGACGCCTTCGACGCGCAATGCCACCACTTGCTCGTGCGCCACAAGGACAGCGGCGAGTGCGTCGGCACCTACCGCCTGCAGACCGCGGCCATGGCGCGCACGGGATGCGGGTTCTACACCGATCAGGAGTTCCGCATCACGGAACTGCCCGAGGCCATCCGGGAGGAGGCGGTGGAGGTGGGACGCGCCTGCATTGGTCGCGCGCACCGCAACGGACAGGTGCTGCACCTTCTGTGGAAGGGGCTCGCGAACTATCTGCTTTGGAACGGCAAGCGCTATCTGTTCGGCGCCTGTTCGCTGACCAGTCAGGATCCCGTGGAAGGCCTGGTCCTCTACCGTGAGCTTTCGGCGAACGGCAATTTGCATCCCGAAATTCGGGTGGAGCCGCGCGCGGGGTGGGAGTGCCGCACGAACACTTCGCTGCCGGTGATCGCCGAGGTTCCCGAAATCCCGCGGCTGCTTCAGGGTTACCTCAACCTGGGCGGCAGCGTGTGCGGCGAGCCCGCGCTCGACCGCGCGTTCAAGACCATCGACTATCTGGTGCTGCTCGACGTGGAGGCCATGCCGGCGGGGCTGTTCCGGCGTTTCGTTTCATGATCGTAGTACTGCGTGGCGCCTTGCGCGCTGCGGCTTTTGTGGTGTGGACGCTCACGTTGGGTGGGCTGTGGCTGGGCCTCCGGGTGTTCGTTCCGAAAAGGCGACAAGACGCGGGCGGGGCGCTGACGCTTCATGTCTGGTCGCGAGGGCTTTGCCTGTTACTCGGGATTCGCGTCACCGTGGAGGGGGAACCTCTCCGAGGCCCTACGCTGCGGGTCGGAAACCACATCGGCTACCTCGACGTGATCGTCCTCTCCTCGGTATCATCCGCTTTGTTCGTCTCCAAGGACGACCTCGCCGGGTGGCCGGTGCTGGGCTATCTCGGCAAATCGGTGGGCACTTTGTTCCTCGACAGGACGCGGCCGCGGGCCGTGGCGGAAGTCGGCGCGGGGATGACGGGGTTGTTCGCGCGTGGGAATTCCGTGATCGTGTTTCCCGAAGGGACGACAACCGACGGAAATTCGGTCGCGGCGTTTCACTCGTCGCTGTTCGAGCCCGCCTTGAAGCTGAATGTTCCCGTTCAGGCCGTCGCCCTGAAATACGCGCCCGCCGCACTCGCCTCCTGGACGGGAGACGCGACCTTCGCGCCTCACTTTTGGCGGCTTCTTTGCTCTGCGGGCGTGAGGGTCTCGGCGACGTTCGCGGAACCGGTTTCGGGGTATTCCGACCGACGCGAGGCGGCGACCGACGCGAGACAACGGATCGCGGAGGCCCTACAGGGACGAGGGGAACCAGCGCCGCACGGCCTCGGCCACGCTGCCTGACTCACGCGCGACGGCGTGCACGAACGGCGGCGCATGCGGAATCGCGACGGCCACGGCCGCCTCGCGGAGCAAAGGCAGATCATTGGCGGAATCACCGATGGCCAGCGCCCCCCACGCGCCCGGGACGCTGCCGACGGCGAGGCCGAGGCGATCGCCCAGCCGCCGCGCGCCCTCGAACTTCGACACGCCGCGCGGGGTGATCTCCAACATGTGGTCGGCGTAGAAGGTGTTCTTGATCAAGGCTGTCTCCACAGGGAGGACGTCGAGCGCGCGCTGGGCGCGCGTCAGGTTCTCCTCGTCACCGATGAGGATCAGTTCCACGACGGCGCGCCCGTCCAGCTCGCGGTAATCGGTGATCACCTGGCAGTAGCCGTCATTTTTGGCGGTGAAGTCGCCGTTGCGCAAACTCAGACGGCGGTGGTACACATCGGGTCCTCCGTCGGGCGCGTAGGCGAGCGCAAGGGGGTCCCAACCCAGACCCGCCAACACGTCCGCCGCCTCGAGGATCGCGCCCGCGTCGAACGCTTGGTGATGCAGCAGCGCGCCGGTCTTCAGATCCTTCACGACCGCGCCGTTGTTGATGATGGCGTAGTCGATCAGAGGCCACAGGGCGAGACGGTCGAGCACGCGTTTGAGGGTCGTCCAGCGTCGTCCCGTGGCCAGCACCACCGGGATGCCCTGCGCCTTCAGGCTTTCCAGTGCCGCCCGGTTGGCCTCGGGAATTTCGTTGTCGTCATCGAGCAGCGTGCCGTCGACATCGGTGATGAACCAGGTGGGAGCGGGCGTGGACGCGAGATCGGAGGGCATGGAGGGGAAAGGTACTTCGTGGGCCTTATAAGAAGTGATTTCAAAGGATGACTTCTCTGCTGGAGTGGTTCCAAAGGGGGACTTCTCTTCGGGAATGATGCCTTGGAGTAGGTCGCCGTGCGGGTGTGATTTTACGAGGAGGACACGCTGAGAGAATGATTCCAGAGGAAGGCCCCTCTTCGTGAATGATGCCGTGGAGTTGATCGCCGGGCGGGTGTGATTTTACGAGGAGGACACGCTGAGAGAATGATTCCAGAGGAAGGCCCCGCTTTGTGAATGATGCCTTGGAGTTGATCGCCGGGCGGGTGTGATTTTACGAGGAGGACACGCTGAGAAAATGATTTTAGGGGGAGGCCGCTCTTCGCACATGATGCCTTGGAGTAGGTCGCCGGGCGGGTGTGATTTTACGAGGAGGACACGCTGAGAGATTGATTTTAGGGGGAGGCCGCTCTTCGCACATGATGCCTTGGAATGAGCCTGATCTTGGGAGTGATCGACAGGGGCAAGCCTTAAGGCGGAAGAGACCTTCGTGCGGACTTCGCCTTCGACTCGCGGGTGACGGCTCATCGTGGGGATTCCAAAATTCCGTTTTTTGGCTCCCAGGCCGGGACAACGTGCGCCCCCCGGAATGACCCCGTTCAGATTTCATATTTCAGATTTCAGATTTCAGATTTCCGACTTATCCTTCCCCCATGCCCATTCACCTTCCCGAAGACGACGAGGCGCTCCTCGCCGAATGCGATTTCGAGGCGTTCCGCGCTTCGGGCAAGGGCGGTCAGCACATCAACAAAACCGACAGCGCGGTGCGGCTGCATCACAGGCCCACGGGCATCACCGTCACCAGCCAGGAATCCCGCAGCCAGTGGCAGAACCGCTACGTCTGCCTGCAGAAGATCCGCGAAAGAGTGACCAAGTTGAACTTCGTCGCCAAGCCCCGCAAGGCCACCAAAAAGACCTGGTCCTCAAAGCAGAACACGCTCGTGGAAAAGCGGCAGCATTCGGAGAAGAAGAAGAGTCGGTCGGCGAGGGAGTGGGATTGAAACGCCAGGGGACGTCGCGGGAATTTAAGGTCGGTGGTATGTGGTATGTGGTAGATGGTATGTCGGTCGAATTCGAACAGGCTTCTTTCGGACCCTGATCCGATCCGAACCATCTCTCCGCAATGTGGCATCAACAGCACAATCTGTATTAAGACGCCCCTTTACGACATACCACATACCACCTTCCACATACCGTTTACGACATACTACGCGACGCCCTGCCCCCTACATCCTCCCCATCGCCCTGTACGCCCATGTGCCGATGATCTCGTGCATGGCGGCGGTGGTTTCGGAGAGCGCGGCGCCGGACGGCAACAGCCGGTAGAACTTGAACGCCGGTTCGGTGTCGCCGCGGAAATCCGTGGGGGCGATCTGCACGCTGAAGCCTTGTTTGCGGAACAGAGCGGCGGCGCGCGGCATGTGCGAGGCGGTGGTCACAAGCAGGATGTCCTTTTTCAGCCCGCGCTCCTCGAACAGCTTCGCCGTCAGAACGGCGTCTTCGTGCGTGGTGCGGCTTCGCCCCATGCGGATCACGGCCGAATCGGGAACCCCGAACAGGTCGATGAGCAAGCGCGCGTACAGGTCGGCTTCGGTTCCCGGCGCATCGGTCATCAGCGTGATGTAGCCGCCGGTCGCCACGATCACGGGCGCTAAATCCACCTTCCACAACCGCGCCGCGTGCAGCACGCGGTCGCCCGACGCATTGGTTTGAGGATGGCGGTGGGCGGGAAGATACGGCGCCATTCCCCCGCCGAGAAGCACGATGGCGGCCGCGGGCGCATAGTCCCCAGGCGTCGGCGCCTTGTTCTCAAGGCTCACCATCAGGCGGTTGGCGACAATCGGGCTTGCCGCGACGTACAGGATGAAGGCGGCGCACAAAGCCGCGAACCCCGCCGCCCGGGCCTTCGCGCGAAACGCCAGCCACGCGGTCACCAGGCACAACAGAAGCACCAATCCGGCCGGAAACAGAAACGCGGGGATCACCTTGGAGAGGGTCAAAAGCATGGAGGGAAAGTAGCCAACAGCGGACAACAACGAGCAACTCAAAAACCCATGCAATCAACCTTCGCGCGTCAAAAGCCTGCCCACTTCCCCATAGGGTCCACCACCCCAAATCACTCCCGAATAGCGACTCCCCTGATCACCACTCCCGAAGGATGGCCTAATTCACGCAATCATTTCCTCGTGAGTCAACTGGCCTGCCCACTTCCGCATAGGACCCAACACCCCAAATCACTCCCGAAGCGGAAACCTCCTTCGCCATCACTCCCGTAGAGACATCCCCCATTGCAATCACTCCCGAAGAAGGGCCTAACTCACGCCATCATTCCCTCGAGAGCCAACAGGGCCGCCCCCCCCCATCACAAGGCCCGATAGTATCTTTCCCCCCATGTCCAGCCAGTTCGGTTCCCTCTTCAAAATCGCGACGTTCGGCGAAAGCCACGGGCCCGCCGTCGGCGTCATTCTCGATGGCTGCCCCAGCGGTCTGGCCATCACCGAGGCCGAAATTCAGGCCGATCTCGACCGCCGCCGCCCGGGCCAAAACCGCCTCACCACGCCCCGCAAGGAGGCCGATACGGTGCGCATCCTGTCGGGTGTGTTCGAAGGCCGCGCGACCGGGACCCCCATCGCCATGGTGGTGGAGAACACCGACCAGCGCTCGCACGATTACGGCGACATGCAGACCCTGTACCGCCCTTCGCACGCCGACTTCACCTACGACCTGAAGTACGGGTTTCGGGATTACCGGGGGGGCGGCCGCTCCTCCGCACGCGAGACCATCGGCAGGGTGGCCGCGGGCGCCGTAGCGCGCAAACTTCTCCGCGAGGCCTGCGGGACCGAGATCGTCGCCTATGTGTCGCAGGTGGGGGAGATTGAAACCGGCATCGACCCGTTGTCCGTGTCGCTCGACGCCGTGGAAGCCTCGCTGGTCCGCTGCCCCGACCCCGAGGCGTCTAACCGCATGGAAGCCGCCATCGACGCGGCGCGTAAAGACCAGGACAGCCTCGGCGGCGTGATTCAACTCGCGATCAAACGCCCGCCCCCGGCGGTCGGAGAACCGGTGTTCCACCGGGTGGAAGCCGAACTCGCGCGCGCGTTCCTCTCGCTGCCCGCGACCAAGGGCTTCGAGATCGGCAGCGGCTTCGCGGGCACCCGCCTGCGCGGCAGCGCGCACAACGACGTGTTCGTCAACAAAAATGGAACGATCGGCACCGAGACGAACCTCTCGGGCGGCGTGCAGGGCGGCATCACCAACGGCGAACCCATCCTCTGCCGCGTGGCGTTCAAGCCCACGGCCACGGTGTCGCAGCCGCAGCGCACGGTGGACAAGGCCGGGCATGAAGCCGTGCTCAACGCCAAGGGCCGCCACGACCCGTGCGTGCTGCCGCGCGCGGTGGTTTTGGTCGAAACCATGGCCGCGCTGGTGCTCGCCGACCTGTTCCTCGAACAGCGCGCGCGCGCGGGATTGTTTCCGGTGAAGTGAGCGAACAGCAAACAGCATACAGCTCACAGCTAAAATCCTAGCGCAAAATTCGAATTAAAAAAAGGCGGCTCCCCAGGGGATCCGCCTTTTCGTTTTTTCTGTCTTGCTGTCAGCTGTCCGCTGTAAGCTGTCAGCTCACCGCTATTTCAACCGGTAATCCGCCTCAACACTGGCGCTGAAGGACAACTGGCCCGGCTGCACCGGCATGCCGGTTCCCGCGTCGGCCTTCATGGCCCGGAATTCGGCCATGGGCATGGGCATGGGGCCCGGGCCGCCGACGCCGCCCATGCGGATGCCCGTCAGTTCGTCGCAGCTGCGCCCGGCGGTGGCGCACAGGCTCTTGGCGTTCTCAGCGGCGTTGCGGAGGGCCAGAACGCGGGCTTCGCGCGTCAGGCTGTCGGATTTGGAATGGCCGAAGGCGAGGTTGCCCATGCTGGTGAACGACGACTTGTTCACGTACTCCAGCAGCGAATCGAGGCGCGACAGTTCGCGCAAAGTGATCTCGAGGCTCTGGCTGGCCACATAACCGCGGAATTTGCGCTTGCCGTCGGTCCACTCATACTCGGGGTTGATGGAGATGCGCGTGGTCTTGAGGTCCGAGGCCAGGGGAACGACGCGGCGGGCCGCGGCCAGCACCGTGTTCATGGCCTTGCGTGCGTCGGCCGACGCGTCCACGGGCGAGCCGTCATTCTTCACCACTTCCACCATGATGGTCACCATGTCGGGTGAGGCCATGATCTCACCGGTGCCCGTGACGGTCACGCGACCGCCGAGCAGGGCAGGCGCGCCGCCGGAGGGCGGAGGCGGGGGCGCGATGTCGGCGGTCTGGGCCAAGGCGGCGGACACGCCGGCAAGGCCAAGGCAAAGGGCGAGGGCGGAGAGAAGGCGGACGTTTTTCATGATGGCTCCGAACGTGAAGGGGTCCAAACACAGGGCGCGCACAATGTACATGGGTCATGTGCGATCCGCAGGGGGATTCCGGGTGGAAACACTTCATCGGATAACGCCCGGCCTCTCGATCGAATGTCCCCGACGTCCGTCTTCAGGTTCGCCGCAGCTTCCACAACTCGTCGAACAGCGCGTATTTGGCCGCCTGTGCCGACGGGTACATGCCCTTGAAGAATTTTTCCCCCATGCGGCACGCCCACAACCCGTGCTTGAACTTCACGGGAAACACGCCCATGTTCACGCCGCTCACGTTGATCACCCAGTTGTCGCGGGCCGAAAGATGCCAATGCCCCGCCAGCCAGCGGTCGCGCGCCTCGCTCTTTTTGCGGACCTCGGCCTCCACCCTGCGGGGGTTCACCGCGTCGCCGGTGAGGCGTTCCGAGCACGCCAGGCACACGCCGATCGCTTCGTGATAATTGTCGTGCTCCATCACATGAACAAATCGCGTCCGCACCTCGCCGCACATTTCACACACCACTTCGCGGTGGCCTGTGTGCTTTTCGAGCATATCCACCACTTCCATGCAGCGCCAGTCTTCGCGCGGAACCTCGGGCTCGTCGAGCAGGCCGGGCATGGTCAGGCGGGTTTGGTGAAGCAGAACGCGCCGTACCGCCAAATGCCCTTTTTGAGCGTCGGGTATTGGTGGTAAATGGCGCGGGCGTTGTGAAGCTTCTCGTCGCCCACAAGGCCGAGCGCGCGGAGCAGCAGACGCCACGGCACGATCAGCGGCCCCAGGCGGAAGATCTTCCAGGCGTGAGGCAACACATCGGGGGTGATGTCCTCGGTGTGCGTGACCGTGAGACCGGCGGCACGCGCCGCGGCTTCCACATCCGCGAACGAACAGAAGTGCGGGACGGCCCAGCCTTTGAGGAAGTACGCGAACGATTTGGCCTCGGCCGCCGTGGCGGGCTCACGACCCGAGAACCCGTCGGCGATGACCAGGCGGCCGCCGGGCTTGAGCAAGGGCGCCATGCCGCGCACCCACGCGGCCTTGTCGGGCGCGTAGCAGAAACTCTCGAGCGCCCAGATCACATCGAACGAGCCGGGCTTGAACGCGGGGGTGGTGTAGTCGTTGGCGACAAAACGTGCGGGAGTACGGGCGAGGCCCGCGGGCGCGGGCGTGATGCCGAACGGGGTTTCCGCAGGGGTGCCCCACTTGGCAGCGTCGGCGAGGGCGAACGCGGTGGCCAGGTGGGCGTGCAGTTCGACCAGATTGATGCCCACGCACCACGCGCCGGTTTCGCGCGCCAGTAAAATGGACGAACCGCCCATGCCGCACCCGGCGTCGAGCACCTTGGGAGCGGCGGACGCGGGCCGCGCTGCATCCGCGGGGAGGAGGCCTGCGATCTTCGCGAGGTAGCGCGTCATGCGGCCCGTCGGGCTGCTGCCCTTGGGCAGATCCCGATCGAACCCGTAGTGCATGTGCTGGTGCTTGCGCGTGCCGTAGTACTTGAGGTAATCCTTGGTGGTGTCCTCGAAGTAACTGCGGACGCGGTGTTGGATGGCACGATCCGGCGCCTGCGGGGCGCCGGAAGATTGAGCCTCAGACATCCAGCTCGCCCACGAGGTGCGCGTTCTCCTCGATGAACTTGCGGCGCGGTTCGACCTCGTCGCCCATCAGCATTGTGAAGATCAGATCAGCCTCCACCACGTCTTCCATGGTCACCTTCTTCAGGATGCGGGTGCCGGGGTTCATGGTGGTGACCGCCAATTGCTCGGGGTTCATTTCACCGAGACCTTTGTAGCGCTGCATGTACAGGCCCTTGCGCTCGGCGCCCACCTCGGCGAGGATGGAATCCTTCTCCTCTTCGCTGAACGCGTACTTCTCGATCTTGCCCGCCTTGATCTTGTACAGCGGGGGTTGGGCGAGGTAAAGCACGCCGTTGTCGATCAGCGGCTTCATGTAGCGGCAGAAGAACGTCAAAAGCAGCGTCTGGATGTGCGAGCCGTCCACGTCGGCGTCGGTCATGATGATGATCTTGTGGTAGCGCAACTTCTCGAGCTTGAAGCCGCCGCCGGTCTCGGGGTCGGTCTCGCCGATGCCGCACCCGATGGCCTGCGCCATGGTGGAGATTTCCTCGTTGGCGAGGATTTTGTCCATGCGGGCTTTTTCGACGTTCAGGATCTTGCCCTTGAGCGGCAGAATGGCCTGGAAGTTCCGGTCGCGGCCCTGCTTGGCGGAGCCGCCGGCGGAGTCACCCTCCACCAGGTACAGCTCGCATTCCTCGGGCTTGCGCGACGAGCAGTCGGCCAGTTTGCCGGGCAGGCCGCCCCCCTCCAGCACGCTCTTGCGACGCGCCAGCTGGCGGGCCTTGCGGGCGGCCTCGCGGGCCACCGCGGCGTTGTACACCTTGTCGACGATCTTGCGGGCGACCGCGGGGTTTTCCTCGAGGAACGTGGACAGCAACTCGAAGGCCGCGGCCTCCACGATGCCCTTCACCTCGCCGTTGCCCAGCTTGTGCTTGGTCTGTCCCTCGAACTGAGGCTCGTGCAGCTTCACCGAAATCACCGCCACCAGGCCTTCGCGCATGTCGTCGCCGGTGAGCTCGATATCGTTCTTCTTCGCCTTGCCCAAAAGCTCCTTGGCCTTGGCGTTGATGGCGCGCGTGAGCGCCGATTTGAAGCCCACCACGTGCGTGCCGCCGTCCACCGTGTTCACGTTGTTGACGAACGAGAACATGCTTTCGGTGTAGCCTTCGTTGTAGCGGAAGGCGATCTCGAGCGGCAGGCCCTGGGTTTCCTTTTCGAAATGCACGGGTTTGTCGAACAGGGGCTTCTTGTTGGCGTCCATGTATTCCACGAACGCGGCGATGCCGCCCGGAAAGTGGAACTCATGATGGCGGTCCTCTTCGCGCTCGTCGCGGAGCGTGATGGTGAGGCCCTTGTTGAGGAACGCCAGTTCGCGCAGGCGCGCGCTGAGGGTGTCGAAGTTGTACACCAGCTCGGTGAAGATCTCCGGATCGGGCTGGAACTGGATGGTGGTGCCGCGCTGGTCGGTTTCGCCGATGAACCCGCCCGGACCCTGCGGCGCGCCGCGCACGAAGGACTGGTAGAAGGTTTTGCCGTCGCGGTGCACGGTGACCTCGTGCTTGACCGACAGGGCGTTCACGCACGAGACGCCCACGCCGTGCAGGCCCGCGGACACCTTGTAGCCGCCCTCGCCGAACTTGCCGCCGGCGTGCAGCACGGTCATCACCAGCTCGACGGTGCCGATGCCCTGGGTGGGGTGGATGTCGGTGGGAATGCCGCGGCCGTTGTCGGTGACGCGGATGCCGTTGTCCTTTGTGATGGCGACATCGACGCGCGTGCAGTAGCCCGCGAGCGCCTCGTCGACGGAGTTGTCGACCACCTCGTACACGAGGTGGTGCAGGCCGCGGCCGTCGGTCGACCCGATGTACATGGCGGGCCGCTTGCGCACGGCCTCCAGGCCTTCGAGGACCTTGATGTCGCTTGCGCCGTAACCTTGCTGTCCGTCTTCCATTTCAACCCCTGCGTGCGGCGAACCGATGGTTCGCCATGAACCGTATGCCTGTCATAACCGGCCGCAGCAAACTGCGGCCCTTCGGGAGATCCGGGTGCGTTACCGCAACCGGATCTCCCGCACCACATCAACTCCCAGCACCTCGTTGGCGCGCTGCCTGATGGCCTCGCACTGGTAGTGCAGCTCGTTGCGCCACACCGCCCCCTCCACCTTCACGTGGAGGACGAAGTCCTTCAGCGACTCGAGCGCGGCGACCTGCGCCGCCTTGTCGCCCACCACCCGCGTCCACTGCTCGCGCAGCTTTTGCTCGTGCAGCAGGAACCCAAGCCCTTGGGCCCGCAGAGCCTCTTGCAAGGCGCCCCCGATGGGGACCGGTGTACCGGCCATGGGTTAGTCTCCTGACGAGGCGAGGCGTGTTGCCCGGCCGCGCTCAACCTCGATCACCGACTCCACCGCGAACGGCAGATCTTCGCGGCGCGGCGTGGCGATGAACGCCTGCCCGCGGCCCGCGATGAGGGCGCCGAAACGCGCGCGCCGACCCGGATCCAGCTCGGCGAACACGTCGTCGAGAATCAGGATCGGAGGCAGACCCGTGGACTCTTCAAGCAGTCGCGCGGCGGCCAGTTTGAGCGCCAGCGCGACCGATCTTTTCTGTCCTTGGGACGCGAATTCCCGCACCGATTTTTCGTTCAAAAAAGTTAGCAAATCGTCACGGTGAGGGCCGACCGAAGTCAGGCCGTTTTCGCGGTCGCGCACGCGGCTTTCGCGCAGGCGGCCGGCAAGGGTTTCGGCCAATAAAGACGGGGTTTCCAGCGTCGCCGGCACGGGCGTGACCGCCATCGTCAGGGCCTCGGGCGAGGCGGCTTCCGGAGCGGCGGATTCGGCCCCGTCGCCACCCACGATTTCACGATAATATTCCGAGGCCAACGGCGCCAGTTTTCGCACCCACTCGCGGCGCCTAAGAATGATGCCCGCGCCCGCTTCGGCGAGCGTCGCCTCATAGGCGTCGAGCAGATGCTCCTCTTCGCCGCGCAGGTTCCATTTGAGGGTGGCGTTGCGCTGGCGCAAGGCCAGGCGATAGCGGCGCAACAGCTCCATGGTGGAGGGGTCGTGCTGGCACAGCAGCACGTCCATGAAGCGGCGGCGCTCCTGCGGCCCGCCGCGCAAAAGGTCGAGATCCTCGGGCGTGAAGGCGACCAGGAGCAGGTGACCGAGAAGGTCGCCGAGGCGGCGGCTCTCAAGCCCCTCGACCTTCACGCGCGACCCGCCCTCGCGGTACTCCAGCGACTGCACGTGGGACCGCACCCCGATGGTCGCCTCACCGCGGATCACGAATCCCGGGCCGTCCGCGCCCGCGGGCGCTCCCCAGGCGATGAGGTCCTTGTCTTTGCGGGTGCGCGCCGAGTGCGCGAGGGCCAGAAAATGCACGGCCTCCAGCAGGTTCGACTTCCCGTGGCCGTTGGGCCCCACCACAAGGTTCAGGCCCGGCGCGGGGCGCACATCGAGGCCGTCGAGGTTGCGGAAATGATGAAGCGTCAGGCGGTCGAGATGCACGGGGGAAAGGTACCTCCGGCGAGGACTGAAGAGAGAACGGCTCCGTGCGGACCTGACGCCCCCGGCGATCAGAACGGAGGCGCGACGCCCTTACCCGTTTCGATGAATGTTTTCAGGCTCTCCAGGATGTAGAACTCCCACCCGGCCGAGCAATTCCCGTAGCACGCGATGCGCGGCGTCAACCCGATATGGGTGAATCGCACGGCGGTTTTGCCGTCCTCGGCCCGGGAGATTTCGAACCGGATGGTCGTGCCCTTCCACTCTTCCTTGTCTTCCACGAAGTTGATGCTCGACTCCGTGACGGCCCACTCCACCACCGCGTCGGGAATGAGCGTGACGACCCGCTGGGCCGTGCGATGGAACTCCTTGTAGGCATAGACGAACTCCGCGCCCACGGGCGTGAAGGCCCCGGAGACGTCGCCGACCCACCACTCATCGACGCGATTGATGGCGTCGTAAACCTCGTGCGGGGAGCGGGGCACCGTGAACGACAGGGTGAAATCGGAGGCGGGGGCTTTCTGGGGCGACATGGCGGCGGGCCTTTCGGGAAAAGATGACGCCCCCTAGGGTAGGTTTATTGCTTGCTTTTTGCAAGCTATCTGTCCGGCCGCGACGTGCCCCCCCGCCATCCCGTGATTCTCCGGCTAAAACCGGTTGGTGGTGTGTTCGACTTCCCCGGCGGTGGCTTCCAGCGCCAGGAAGATCTCCCGCATGAAAATGGCGAGCGAAACGGCGAGGGATCCGAGGCTGGCGAGAAACAGGATCGCGACCGGCAGGCCCGACGCGATGCCGGCCACCGGCATCAGAAACAGGAACGCCACGAGCAGCACGGCCAGAAAAATGCAGAGGGAGACGAACAGGATGGCGGACTGGATGAGGCGCGCCCGGTGAAGGATCGACACGATCTGCGCGTCGATGAGGGGCTTGTGGGCCGCGCTCACATGAACGTACTCGCGGTTCAGCAAACGGATGCGGTCGATGGTGCGCCCCAGCCGGTTGCTCATGGTGAGCAGAAGGAGCCCGCACGCGGACACCACGATGGCGGGACTGACGGCGTTCTTGAGGAGCGTTTCGACTTCCGGCAGGTTCATGTCGGCCTCGCGGGCGGAGGTGCCGGCCAAAGAATAACAGCGCGCGGCCCTCCGCGGCCTTTTACGGCGCCGCCGGGCGAAAAAAAAACCGGTCCCTTTGCGGAACCGGTTTCAGGGTGGCGTGGTGACGCGCGGGGCGGGCAAACGGATTTGCCCGTGCGCCGCCTTTAAGCCGTTAAGCCGGGTTGTCGCGCTTGCCGCTGTTGTCGTACTCGATGCCGATGGTGCCGACCGGGCAGCCTTCGGCCGCTTCGACGATCTGGTCGTTCAGCGAGAAATCGGCGCCGCCCTTGACGACCATCTTCTCGGGAACCTCGAACACTTCGGGGCAGGTCGCCTCGCAGGCGCCGCACATGGTGCACTCGTTCTCGGATTCGTCGAGCCAGACTTTGGTAATCGTTGCCATCGTGATTCTCCGTGGAGCGTCGCCGGGGGTGGTACGGATTTCAAGGATCCGCGCGGCGCAAAAAACGGTTCTCATCCCGTTTTCAGGGGGAAAAGTTACTCGCAAACCCGGGGCCATGGCAAGCCGGGGATTTACGCCAAAGCGATGCGGCGTGAACGGCGGCGCACTTAAAACGCCAAAAAGAGCGAATCGCGCTTGTTAAATTTTGTCTCCATGAAACTTTCCGTCGGCATTTTGGGGGCGACCGGACTCACCGGCGTCGAACTGGTCCGCCTGCTGCAAAGGCACCCGGGCGTTGAAATCGCGTGGCTCAGCTCCGAGTCGCAGGCGGGGACCTCGTACGCCAAGGTGTACCCGGGCGTGGGCGCGCGCCTCTCGCCCTCGGTGGCCACGCTGATCACGATGGACGAGGCGGGACGGACGGCGCCCGACGCGGTGTTCTCGTGCCTGCCCCACGCGGCCTCGGCCGAGGCGATCGAGCCGTTCCTGAAGAACGGCAAGACCAAGGTGATCGACCTCTCCGCCGATTACCGCCTCGCGAACATCGCGGTGTACAACGAAACCTACGCGCACGCGCATCCCCACCCCGAGCGCGTGCAAAACGCGGTGTACGGGTTGACGGAAGTGCACCGGGATGCGGTCGCCAAGGCGAACCTGGTGGCCAACCCGGGCTGTTACCCCACCTCGATTCTGTTGCCGCTGATCCCGCTTTTGAAGGCGGGTATCGTCTCGCCCGCGGGCCTGATCGCCGACAGCAAGTCGGGGGTTTCGGGCGCGGGCAAAAAGGCCACCGAGGGCACGCATTTCTTCTTCGTGAACGAAAACTTCTCCGCGTACAAGGTGGCCGGCACGCACCGGCATTTGCCCGAGATCGCGGAGCAACTGGGCCTCGCGGCGGGCGGCGCGGTGGCGCCCGTGTTCACGCCGCACCTGGTGCCCATGGAGCGCGGCATCCTCTCCAGCATCTACGCCGACCTCGCGCCGGGCAAGACCGAAGCCGATGCGTTCGCCGCGTGGGAGAAGGCCTACGCGGGCTCGCCCTTCGCGCGGCCGGTGAAAGACCTGCCCGCCACCGCCGACGTGACGCGCACCAACGAGTGCCGCTTCGCCGTGCGCAGAATCGCGGGCACGGACAAGCTGCTGATCATCTCGGTGATCGACAACATGGTGAAGGGCGCGTCGGGACAGGCGTTGCAAAATTTCAACGTGATGTTCGGGTTGGACGAGACGATGGGTCTTTCGTGAGCGCGCCGGAATTGAAACCGACGATCGTCAAAATCGGCGGGTCGCTGATGGAAAGCCCCGAGGCGCTGCGCAGCCTGACCAAGGCGTTGGCCGAGCTCTGGCTGGGCGGCATGCCGCTCGTGCTCGCGCACGGCGGCGGCAAGGACATCAACCGCAACCTCGCGTGGCTCGGTGAAGCGCCGCAGTTCAAGAACGGGTTGCGCGTCACCTCGGAAGCCGCGATGGAGATCGTGGAGATGACGCTCAGCGGCGCGGTGAACAAGCGCCTGGTGTCGCTCCTGCAGTTCGTGGGCGCGCGCGCCTGCGGCCTCAGCGGCGTGGACGGCTCCACCTTGGTGTGCCGCCCGCTCGATCCCGAGCTGGGCCGCGTGGGCACCATCGCGCAGGTGCGCCCGGCGCTCATTGAAGCGCTTCTCAAAGACCGTTTTCTTCCGGTGCTATCGCCCATCTCGGCCGACGCGGCGGGCCTGCACTACAACGTGAACGCGGACGACGCGGCGTCGGCGCTGGCCACCGGCATGAAGGCCGAGAAGCTGGTGTTCGTGTCCGATGTGCCCGGCGTGATGGATGCGCCGCCCGACAAGGGGGGGGTCATCATCCCTGGGTTGAACCGCGATTCCGCCGAGGCGCTCATCGCCGAGGGCGTGATCGCGGGCGGGATGATCCCCAAGGTGCGCTCATGCCTGTCGGCCGTGGAGGCCGGCGTGGGCGAGGTTCACATTTGCGGGTTCACCAACGCCGAGGCGCTCGAGGCGCAGATCACCGGCGCGGTCAATGGCGGGACGATCGTGCGGTGAAGACGCAATGTTGCAGTGCAACAATGCAGCGATAGAACAATAAGGCAAGTCGGCAGGCGGTTCTTCAATCCGTGGCAGCGCGGAATGTGCGTTAATCAATATCCCCCGATCTCACCGTCATTGTTGCATTGCTGCATTGCTGCACTGGTGCACTCCTCTACCGTCCCAGCCCCACCCCCACCTTTCTGAACAGGCCTTTCTCCGTCCGCACGGTGTAGACCACCATGCCGCCGGTGACGCCCGATGACAGGCTCGCGAGGTCGTAGAGGGTGACGCCGTGGCCGGTGCGCGTCGAGAGCAACCGCCCGGCCGCGTCATGCGCGTTCAGAACGTGCGCGCCTTCCGCCCTCACCTTCACGCTTCGGGCCGTCAGTTCCAAGGGATTCCACCCCGCATTGACGGACCCGCCGCGCTCTTTCAGCGACGTCGCCCACACCGCTTTGGCGAGGCCTTTGTGCGCCACGGTTCTGTCGGGTGAGCGCATTTGCCCGTCGATGAACATGGTGGTGTCGCGGATGGTGACCAGGGAATAGTTGTTGCCGTTGGCGGTGCCCGTGCCCGTGGCGGCGATGGGACAATTCAGCATGGCCTGAAAGGTGATGTAGTGGATTCCGTTGATGCGCGTGTAGCCGCCCTCGTGCTTGTGGCCCTGGAACACGTGGGTCACGTTGCCGTTGGTCTCCAAAATGGTGCGGATGGTGTCGGCGTTGTTGACCGAATAGTCATCGGTGCTGGCGCCGTTGAGGTTCTGGTGGATGGACACGATGGTGGGGCGGTCGCCCGCGGCGCGCAGGTCGGCGATGAGCCAGTCGCGCTGGGGCTTGTGGATCCAGGTGTCGGTCCAGGTCCACGGCGCGAGGCGGCTGTAGTGCGCGCCGTTCGAGGTGTAGTTGCCGTCGAGCACCACGAAGTGGAACGGGCCCACGTCGAACGAGTAGAAGTTCTGCTTGATCTTGCTGAGCGATTTGGAGTGGATGTCGGTTTTGTTGAGCGAGGTTTGCTCGTGGTTGCCGAGCACGAGGTAGATGTCGCCCTGGAACCTGCCCGTGCGGGCGTTCATGGTGTCGAGGTCGGCCATGGTTTTGGTGGAGTCGGACACGCTTTGGGTGTAGCCGTCGACGTAGTCGCCGAGGATGAGCAGGAAGGCGGGCGTCGAGGGCGCCAGACGATTGTAGAACGCGACGGCGCTGTCCATCTTGGCGGGCGTGCCGCGGTAACAGCGGCTGGTGGTGGCGGTCGCGCTGCCGTCGGTGACCTTGTCGGCGAACTGCGGGTCCGCGATCACCGCGAAGCGCAGACTGTCGGGGCCCAGCTGGGCCTGCACGGGGGCGGGGGCGAGGAGCGCCGGTGCGAGGAACGCAAGGCCCATGGCAAACGGACAGAGGACGGGGTTGCGACGGGACATAGGCGGACTCCTGACCCGAAAGAAAGGGGGTTGTCAAATCATATGCAAATGCCTCGGTTTGCGCGTGTGGTTTCCGTTACGGCGCTGCGACCTCCCCGTTTCGGCCCGATTGGAGACCGAATCCGCAGCCCCGTCGGGTTTCGCCGCCCGGGACGCGCCGCGAGGCGGCATCAACACCCCGATTTTGTCCTGCGGTTTGGCCCCGATTTCGCTGTACCTTTGACCCATGTCTAACCGCATCCTCGTTCTGTTCGCGCACCCGGCACTGGAGAAATCCCGGGTGAACCGCCACCTCATTCACGCCGTCACGGAAATTCCCGGCGTCACGTTTCACGATCTTTACGAGGAGTATCCCGATTTTCAGATCGACGTGGCGCGCGAGCAGGAATTGTTGCTGGCGCACGATCTCATCGTGATGCAGCACCCGTTCTACTGGTACAGCGGCCCGGCGCTTTTGAAGGAGTGGATGGACCTGGTGCTGGAGCACGGCTTCGCGTACGGGCACGAAGGGAAGGCGTTGCGCGGCAAGGCGCTGATGAACGCGGTGACCACGGGCGGCCCGAGGGAGGCCTACGACCACGAGGGCTACAACCGCTTCACCATGCGTGAATTGCTCTCGCCGTTCGACCAGACCGCTTACCTGTGCGGCATGCGATACCTCGCGCCTTTCGTGGTTCACCGCTCGCTGGTCATCCGCGACCAGGACGAAGCCGCGCCGCACGCGGCGCTGTGGCGCAAGGCGCTGAAGGCCTTGTCGGACGGAACGATCGATCTCGACGCCGCGGCGGCGGCGGAGCGGCTCAACGATCTGCTCGTCGACGCCGGCAACGCGCCCTTGCGCGGAAACGACGCGGAGGTGCTGTCATGAGCGGCGATTTTCTCTTTCAGGCGTTCGTGTACCTCGCCGCCGCGGTGATCGCGGTTCCCGTCGCCAAACGGTTGGGGCTGGGCTCGGTGCTGGGGTATCTGCTCGCGGGCGCGGTGATCGGGCCGTACGTGCTCGGGCTTGTGGGCGGCGCCTCGGGTGACGTGATGCACTTCGCCGAGTTCGGCGTGGTGATGATGCTGTTCCTCATCGGCCTCGAGCTGCAGCCCTCGCTGCTGTGGCGCCTGCGGCTTCCCATCCTCGGCATGGGCAGCGCGCAGGTGCTCATCACCGCCGGCGTGGTCGGCGGCGTGGCGCTCCTTCTCGGGTTCCCCGCGCGCCCTTCCATCGCGCTCGGCCTGGTGTTCGCCATGTCGTCCACCGCCATCGTGCTGCAGTCGCTGCAGGAGCGCGGGTGGCTGAAGCTGCGCGGCGGACAGGCGGGATTCTCGGTGCTCCTGTTCCAGGACATCGCGGTGATCCCCATGCTGGCGCTGATGCCGCTCCTGGCGACGGGCGTGGTCGGCGGCGGCACGGAGGCCGCGCACGGCAGCCACTCGTTGCTGGAAGGCCTGTCGGCCTGGCAGCAAACGCTCGCGGTGCTGGCCGCGGGCGGCGCGGTGATCGTGGGCGGCCGCTTCCTGTCGCGCCCGGTGTTCCGCTTCATCGCCGGGGCGCGTCTGCCCGAGGTGTTCACCGCCTTCGCGCTGCTGCTGGTGGTGGGCATCTCGCTGCTGATGAGCCTGGTGGGCCTGAGCCCGGCGCTGGGAGCGTTTTTGGCGGGTGTGGTGCTCGCCGAAAGCGAGTACCGTCACGAGCTGGAGGGCGACATCGAGCCCTTCAAGGGTTTGCTGCTGGGTCTGTTCTTCCTCTCCGTGGGCGCGTCGGTGGATTTCCCCTTCATTCGGGAACACCTGGGGCTGATCATCGCGGCCACGCTGGGCATCGTCACGCTCAAGATCTCGGTGCTGCTCGGCATCGCCCGCGTGTTTCAGCGCCGCTGGAGCGATGCGTTCCTGTTCGCGCTGGCGCTTTCGCAGGTGGGTGAGTTCGCCTTCGTGCTGCTCGCGCTCGCGACGAACCTGGGCGTCCTCACCGCCGAGTGGTCGCGCGGCGCGGTGGCGGTGACGGCTCTCTCCATGATGACCACCCCGCCCCTGCTGATGCTGCTCGCCAAATGGCCGCGCCGCGCGGCCGCGGAACAGAACGAACGCCCGATGGACACCATCGAACCGGAGGTTCCGGGCAAGGTGATCCTCGCGGGGTTCGGGCGCATGGGCAACATCATCGGACGGTTTCTGCAGGCCAACGGCGTGCCCACCACCGTGCTCGACACCAACACCGAGCTGGTCGAAGGCGTGCGCAAAGTGGGCCTGCGCGCGTGGTACGGCGACGCCTCACGCCTCGACATGCTCCGCGCGGCGGGCGCCGAGCACGCGGAGCTGCTGATCATCACGATTTCCGACACCGCGAAGATCCGCGCCATCGGCGACATGGCCCGCAAGCATTTCCCTCACCTGAAAATCATGGCGCGCAGCCGCAAACGCGTGGACGCCTACGAGCTGATCAACGCCGGGTTCGACCACGTGTACCGCGAAACCCTGGGCACGTCGATCGACATGGGGGCGGACGCGCTGCACATGCTGGGGTTCCGCGCTTACCATGCGCGGCGCGCGGCACTGGCGTTCCGCAAGCACAACGAGGCGGCCATGCGCGATTTGGCGAAGCACTGGGGCAGCAAGAATTACTTCGAGCTTTTGCGCGCGAAGATCGAAGAAGCGGAGAACCTCGTGCGCGGCGGCGCCTCGCTGAAGGACCAGATCGACGCGGCGTGGGACAACGAATCGCTGAGGGACGAGGCGGCGAAGGGGACGTTGAGACGGTGACGCGGCAGGCGGAACATTGAAGCGCTGACGGTTTTTGAAGCGGGGCGTAAGAGCGAACCGAATGTGGATTCGACCTCACCCCCCCAACACCAGCTTCACCCCGGCGATCACCAAAACGCCCGCCAACAGAAGCTGAATCGTCCGCACGGGAAACCGGCGGCTGCCGAGGTATGACCCCAGCGTTCCGCCCGCAACCGCCGCAACCGCCAAGGCCCACGCCAGCGACGGAACCGGCCTTCCCGAACTGACGAACCCCGCAAGCCCCGTGGACGAGTTCACGAGAATGAACACCACCGATGTGGCCGCCACGTTTTTGGTCTTGGCCCATTTGCACAGCAGCATCAACGGCGTGAGAAAAATGCCGCCGCCCGTTCCCGTGAGACCCGACATCAATCCGAGACCTGCGCCGGCCGCGAGCGCGACGGGCACGCGCGGCGGTGTCACCTCGGCGGGGTCGCCGGGCTTGAGGAAAAAGCGCAGCGCGGAAAACAGCAATACAACCCCGACAAGCACTTTGAACACCTGCGTGGGCAGATCGAGGTAGCCACCCAGAAACGCCGCCGGCGCGGCCGTGAGGGCGAAGGGCCACAACAGGTTCCAGCGAAAATGCCCGGCGCGCGCGAATTGATATGACCCGATGGCCGCGACAAGGATGTTGAGGACCAGCGCCGTGGGTTTGATGACAGCCGGTGAGAACCCCGCGAGCGCCAGCACGGCGATGTACCCCGACGCGCCCGCGTGACCGACGGACGAATACAGAAACGCGACCGCGAGAACCGCGAAGGCGATCAGGATGAAGGTGGGGTCGAGATGCATCTACAGGGGCGTGATGGTGTGAAATGATGTTGTTGTGTTCGAGCTAATATGAATCAGAGCAGTACAACAGTACAGCCGTACAACAATAAAAGCGTAATCCTCGAATAGCGCTCCGCTACAGTTGTACTGTTGTACTGTTCCGCGTTCTACTGCTGTGATGTTGTGATGCTGTGAGGACCACCGTGTTGATGTCCCTCCTCCGCACACCCCGCGCACCCCACCCACTCCACCGTGCCGTCGGCGTAGAACTCGCGCTTCCAGATGGGAACCCGGTGCTTGACCTCGTCGATGATGTAGCGGCACGCGTCGAAGGCCGCGCCGCGATGCGCGGCGCTCACGCCCACCCACACCGCCATGCCGCCGATCTCCAGCGCGCCCGTGCGGTGAACGCATAAGGCCCCGAGTAGGTTGAAGCGCGCGCGGGCCTCGGCCATGATCGCCTCGCCTTCTCGCAAGGCCAAAGCCGGGTAGGCTTCGTACTCAAGCCGGTCGACGGCGCGGCCGTCGTTGTGGTCGCGCACGATGCCCTCGAAGGTCACGCACGCGCCGGCGGCGCGGTTCTCAAGCGCCGCGCGGAGGGTCACGGCATCGATGTCTTCCGTCGCCAGGGAAAAGGCCGCGGGCAAGGCGGGAACAAGCACGGGAATCTCCACGGTCACCCTCCCGACACCGGGGGAATGAACACCACGCGGTCGCCGGGGTTCAACACGGCGTCCCACGACGCGTACGCGTCGTTCACCGCCACGTGCACCGAATCGCGTGACAAGGCGAAACCGTGCCGGATTCTGGCGCTCTCGAAAATTTCCGTGAGCGACGAGCCGTCGAAGGGAACATCCTCGGAGGCGCGTTTCGCCTGCGCGCGGAACACCGCGAAGTACTCGATGGTGATCGCGCTCATCGTCCGACCTTTCCGATCACATAACCGCCCGGCTCGGGTTCCGAAGTCGCCGCGCGCGCCCGCGCGTAATCTTCGGGCGTGTTGGCGTTGGAGAGAAACAAGGCATCGACGGGGCGCAGTCGATGAACAGGCAAGGCGTTTCCGATTTTGGTGGGGCAGGTGAGCCCTTGGATCATCACCGCGCCCGCCTGCTCCGCGTAAGAGGGCTCGTAGATGGCGCACAGCGGCTCAAGAAAGTTTTCGCGCAATGGATTTTCGAACATCGTGGCGGGCCGGGACGCCTCGCGTGCCGCGACCAAAGCGGCCAACGACTCGGCGGACAAAAAGGGAAGGTCGCAGGCGACCACCAGGAACGCCGCCTGCGGGTGGGCCTTGAGCGCCGAGAGGATCCCGTTGAGAGGGCCGCCGATGTCGAAAGCGTCGGGAATGCGGCCCACGGAATCGGGAAGCGAGGCCAAAGCCGCGTCGTCACCCACCGCCTGATCGGGACGCACGGAGACGAACACGCGTTCGCACACCGCCCCGATCAGATCGGCCGTGCGGCGCACGTGCGGCACGCCGTCCCGATACGTCAACGCCGCCTTGTCGCGGCCCATGCGCCGGCTGCGGCCGCCCGCGAGCACGAGGCCGAACAAAGGAGGGATGAGGTCGTGATGTGTCATTATGTGTTTGGCGTGAGGTTTGATGGAAACGCAACAATACAGCAGTGCAGCAATGCAGCAATAGAACAATCAAACACAACCTTCTGATTGATCAGATCGGCCTTCATTGTTGCACTGTTCTATTGTTGCATTGTTGCATTGTTGCATTGTCTTCAAGCTTCCACACGATAATCCCTCTTCCCGCCCGTCTTCTCCAAAAGCCTCACCACGCGAATCTCGATCCCGTGCGACAGCGCCTTGCACATGTCGTACAGCGTCAACGCCGCCACGCTCGCGCCCGTCAGCGCTTCCATCTCCACGCCGGTCTTGTGGCTGGTGGCCACCGCGCAGGCGATCACCGCCTCCTCGCCTTCCAGCGCGATCGTGATCGTGCACACGTCGAGCGGCAGCGAGTGACACAGCGGAATCAACTGGTCGGTCTTCTTGGCCGCCATCACCCCGGCAATGATCGCCGTGTGGAACACCGGGCCTTTGGGCCCCTTGATGTCACCGTCCTCGAACCGCGCGCGCACCTCCGCCGGCAACCACACGCGCGCCTCGGCCCGCGCCGTGCGGCGGGTTACGGCCTTCGCACCGACATCCACCATGGCGGGACGCGCGTCGGAATCGAGGTGCGAAAAACCGGTCATGTCCTATCCGCCGATTTCATGCATCGCCTGCGGGACGCTTTCGAGACGCCCCGTGGGCTTCATGGCCAAAACATCCCGGAGGATATCGGCGAGCCCCGCGGCGTTTCCGTCCTCCGCGAGCCCGCGCAGCGACAACCCGCGTTCGCTCATCAGGCACGCGCGCAGAACGCCGGTCGCCGAGAGGCGCAAACGCGAGCAGGTGCCGCAGAACGGCTTGGACTCGGAAGCGATGAAGCCCACGCGTCCGCCCGCCGGCGTCGAAAAGACGAACGAGGTGGAGTCGTGCGGGACCGCAACGGGAACCAATGAAAACAGGGGTTCCAGCGAAGCGATCATTTCGTCCGCGGAGATGAAGCGGTCGAAGGTCGTACCATGGGCGGGGCCGATCTTCATGAACTCCAGAAAGCGCACCTCGATGCCCGTGGTCTCGGACCAGCGCAGAAAATCGGCCAGCTCGTCGTCGTTGATGCCGCGGAACACCACGGCGTTCACCTTGAGGCTGAAGCCCATGGCCGCCGCGCGCTCGATGCTGCTCATCACCGCGCGGAAGTCGCCCCCGCGCGTGACGCGCTCGAACCGCCCCGCATCCAGACTGTCGAGGCTGATGTTGAGGTGATCGCAGCCCAGGTCGCGCAGAAACCCAAGGTGACGCTCCAGCAACTGGCCGTTGCTGGTGAGCGAAAGCCGTTTCGCCGGCAACGTCGACAGCACGGTCATGATCTCGCGGAACTCGGGACGCACGGTGGGCTCGCCCCCGGTGACGCGCAACTCCTCGATGCCCTGGTCGACCAGCGCCCCGCACAACGCGCCGTATTCGGCGGGCGTGAGCAGATCGGCATGCCGCGTGAAGGTCGGATGTTCGGGCATGCAGTAAAAGCAGCGGTACTGGCAGGCGTCGGTCAGCGACACGCGCAACTTGCGCATGGTGCGGCCGCTGGAATCCGTCAGCGGGCCCATTGAGGAGGCGGGAACGGGGAACCCCGAAACGGGGCGGGAATCTGCGACGCGGGCGATCATGGCGACCATGCAAAGAAAGCCATTTGCGCGCCCGCCGGGTAGTGTTTTTCGGTCGGTGGAAGCTCCAGGAAACCATCGGAATGCCCCAGTGTCGCAAAATCACCCGACCCGTTGACGGCCAAGGGCTCGGGGACGGTTTCCCACACGGTTTCGGGGGGCTTGCCGAAGGGGTTTTGGGGGTTTTCGGGATCACCTCCGGGCACGGGGTCCGCCTGGCCGACGCGGGGCCTTGCCACCAGGCGGACGGGCAGGTACCGGGTGAGGCGTGAAGGCCCGGGAACGTCCGCCGCCAGCGGCACCGGACGCGGTGACGACGCAGACCACCCGAGGCGGGCCCACAACAGCGGCAAGACGAACCGCCGCGCGCACACGAGGGATGAGACGGGGTTACCCGGCAAACCAAAGACCAGCCTCACCCCCGGCCCCTCTCCCCAGGGGAGAGGGGAGGAACCCCGTTCGGACGTTCCGAACCACAGGGGTTTGCCCGGCTTCTGCGCCAGCTTGTGGAAGACCTTGCGGACACCGAGCGATTCCAAGGCATCGGGAACCAGGTCGAATTTTCCGGCGGACACGCCCCCGCTCACCAACACCAGGTCCGAGACCGCCAGGACGTTCTTCAACAGCGTCGTCAGGTCTTCGGGATCATCGCCACAGTGATGGATGGATGCTTCGGCGCACGGGGCGAACAGCGCCGCCAGCCCGTAGGCGTTGGACATGCGGAGTTGATGTTCCAAAGGAATTTGATCGACCCCGACCAGTTCGTCACCCGTCGCCACGATCACCACGCGCGGGCGCGCGGCCACGGGCACCGCGGACAGGCCCACCGAGGCGGCGATGGAGAGGTGCGCCGCGTTCAGGCGCGCGCCCGAAGGCACCAGCACCGCGCCCGCCGCGCAGTCGCTGCCGGCGCGGTGCACGTTCTGTCCGGCGCGCAGCTTGGAGGCCTCGTACCCGACCCGCAGCCTCGCGACACCGTGTTCGAGGACGATGTCCTCGTAGGGCACCACGGTGTCGCACTCGTGCGGCAACGCCGCCCCCGTCATGATCTCCATGCACGCGCCGCGCGGCGGCGCGCCCAGGCGCGCGTCACCGGCGCGGCTGAGGCCCGCGACGGGGCAGGATGATGACGTCAGGGTCGGGAGGTCGTCGCCGCGCAGCGCGATGCCGTCCATGCGCGAGCGATCTTGCGCCGGGTAGGCCCGGTCGGCGCGGATGTCCTCCCGGAGGATCCGCCCGGCCGCCTGAAGGAGCGGCACGGTCTCCACCGGCACGGAAACCCCATGAAACGGGGCCAAGAGTCGATCGGCGTCCGCGACGGACAACAGGGACGAGACCGGTGAAGACATAGGGAAAAGATAGCTGACAGCTGAGAGCTTACAGCGAACAGCAAGGCAAAATGGTATCACAACATCACAGCAATAAAAGGCAGGAAAGGGCTGCCGAACGTGGTGTTTTCCTATTGCTGTGATGTTGCGATGCTGTGATGATCGGGATTCAGCAGAGCACGTCCGCTGTAAGCTGTGAGCTGTTAGCTCGCAGCTGTTAGCTCGCAGCTGTCAGCTCGCTCCCACCCACGCCCTCCATCCGCCGTAGCGGCTGATGTCTTCGGCCTGTTCGCACGCGGCCGCCTCACCCAAAAAGCCCTTCACATAGGTTCCGTCCGACAATTCGATGGACCCCAGGCAGAGCGGTGAGGGGACACGTTTGAAAAACGCGCCCACCTGCTCGTCGGGCAACGACCACACCTCGCCCTCCAGCGGCACGCCCGTGGTGCCCGGTTGGCGCCACACGCCCGGCAGACGCTTCTCGCCGCGTTTGATCAACGCCATGCGGTACGATGACGAGGTCTTCACCGTGCGCTCCAGCGTGGCGCCCAGTTCGGTCAGTTCGGGATTGAGCGCCATGCCCGACAAGTGCAGGCCGAACACCAACAGCGGCGTGCGCGCCGACGTTTCGCCCGCAACCGGTCGGGACGGGATTGATGCGGGGCGGTGTTCCCACACCGCGGACGCCTGTTCCAAAAGATCCTCCTTGAAGGCGGGGGCGAGCACGGTGATGCCGAACGGCAGGCCGTCGGCGCGAAAGCCCGCCGGCAGCGCCACGGCGGACAGATCCATCAGGTTCACGAAATTGGTGAAGCGACCCAGCACCGCGTTGCGCTTCAGCGGTTCCTCCGCGATCTGCGCGTGCGTGAAAATGGTCGCCGCGGTCGGCAGCAACAAAAAGTCGATCGCATCCCACAGCGGCTGCGCGGCGCGGATCAGTTCCTGCAAACGCCCGAAGCCGCGGAAGGCGTCCATGGCGGTGATGTTTTGGGCGGGCTCCAGAATGGTGCGGAGCAGAGGAAGGAGAGCCTCGGGTCGCTCCGCGCCGAATGTCCCCGCGCCGATGATGGCCTCGGCGCGCTCGGCCAGCCAGGGGCCGGAGTACAACAGGCGCGCCGCCTCAAGCAGCGGTTCCACATCGACGGCCACGGCCGTGCCGCCGCGCGCCGTCCACTCGGCGATGGCCTCGGCGTACAGCGCCTCATACCCCGCATCGCCTTCGAAATCGAGCTGACCGGCGCGCGGCACGCCGAAGCGAAAGCGTTCGGTGAGAACAGGGCGTGCGGGAGCGTGGGAAGACTTTTCGGGCGCGCGGCGCGAGTACGGATCCGCCGTGTCGTAGCCCTCCATCACCCCCAGCACGGCGAAGGCGTCCTCCCCGCCGCGCGCGAACACGGTGACGCAGTCGAGGCTGGGGCATGCGGGCACCACGCCGCGCGTGCTTACCAAGCCCTTGGTGGGCTTTAGCCCCACGAGGTTGCAGAACCCCGCCGGCACGCGCCCCGACCCCGCCGTGTCGGTGCCCAAGGCGAACACCACCGCGCCGCCCGCCACCGCGAGCGCCGAGCCCGAACTCGATCCGCCGGTGATGTAAGCGGGGTTGTACGGGTTCTTGCACGCCCCGTAAGGGCTGCGCGTGCCCACAAGACCCGTGGCGAACTGATCGAGGTTGGTTTTACCGATGAAAAGCGCGCCCGCATCCAGGAGCTTTTGCACGGCGAACGCGGAGGCCACCGGATGGCGCGCGTAGCCTGGACAGGCCGCCGTGGTGGGCGCGCCGGCCACGTCGATGTTGTCCTTGACGGCGAAGGGGATCCCGAAGAGCGGGGGCAGCGGCGTCCCCTGCGCGCGATGGGCGTCGAGAAGCCGCTGCAACCGGTGAGCGTCGGCCGTCAGCCGTTCTTCGTCCACGATGTGGATCCACGCCTCCGCAAGGTCGCCGCGCAAAGCCCTGTCCCGCGCCGCGCGCGCCACCTCCTCCACCGAAACGCCCGCCTCATAGGCCCGGTGAACGTCATGGAGTGTACGGTACATGGTTTCCGGCGCGCTTGACATTTCACGACCCCTTGTGTGTGTTGACTCGAAAGTGGCAACTGAACCCCAAACCTTCATCCACCAAAAGGGGGATTTAAAAACGAGGAATTGATTTGAACAGGTTCCGGTTTGACAATCGACCGTAAGTGGTGGTCGGCATGGGAATTGCACAAGAACAAGGCATGAGGGATTCCCCGCACAGCGCGTCGAGCAACGCGTTCAGACGTGTTTTGCAGCGCCCTCGGCTGCAGAAAAAATTGCGTCAGGTCTCGGAAATGCCGCTTACGGTGGTGTGCGCACCGGCAGGGTACGGGAAAACCACCTTGGTGCAGGATGCCCTGCGCACGGTGCTGCCGCATAAAATCTGGCTGAATCTGGACGGCAAGCTGGCCCAGCCCTCGCGGTTCTATTGGCATATAATGTCAGCCTGCAGGAAAGTGTTTCCCGACTTCTGCCAAAAGTTCACATTCGAAGGACACACGGGGATTTGGCCGGAACCGGAAATCCTCCGCGACGCGTTGCTTGCTGAACTGGAAACCATCGGCCAACCCCTCATTTTCGTCTTCGACGACAGCACGGGTGAAATCTCCGGGTCAACCGCCCCCGAACTCGGACGCTTTCTGGCGCAACTTCCGGGCCATGCGCATGCCGTGCTGCTGTGCCGCGAAAAACCCACGCTCAACCTGAACCGCTGGCGCATGCGCGGCGAGCTTTTGGAGATCACGGCGGACGAACTGGCGCTCACACGCGCCGAGACGCGCGATTTTTTGAAGGCGGCCACGGGTCTTGCGTTTGAGGACGCCGACCTGAACGCGGTGCACGCGCGCTGCGAGGGTTGGGTGGCGGGACTGCAACTGCTGGTCATGAGGCTCGAGCGCGAGCGCGATCCGTTGGAGGCCGTCCGCCGCCTCGGCGGCGGGCACGCGCTGCTGTTCGAATACCTGATGGAGGAGGTGCTGAACGGGATTCCCGCCGCACAGCGCGATTTCCTTCTCGACACGGCCTTGCTGCCGCGCCTTCACCCCGATCTGTGCGATGCCGTGACGGGTCGAACGGACAGCGCCGTGCTGTTGACCGCGCTGCTTGAGCGCAACTGCTTTCTGGTGCGCGAGGAGGAGGGCTCCTTGTGGTTCCGTTACCACAGGCTGTTCGCCGAAGGGTTGCAGGGCCTGTTGCGGCAATGGCGGCCCGCGTCGGTGACGACGCTGCATCAACGCGCCGCGCGCTGGCACCTGGCTCACGGGCACGAACATGGGCAAATCGAAGCGGCCATGGATCACGCGCTGGCCGCGCGCGACGCGGCCCTGCTCGACGAGCTCGCGGAAAAGGCCTTGGAGAACATCTTCCGCAACTCCGACTTCGTCACGCTGCACCGCTATGCCGCGCTCATCCCCGAGGAACTGGCGGAGGGACGGTCGTTTTTGCCGATCTTCATGGCGTGGGCGTTTTTCCACATGGGGCGCGAGAAGGCCGGCGAGCGGCTGCTCGAGCAGTCGCACCACGTGCTGAAGGCGCAGTTCACGAGCATGGAGTCGGATGACGAGGGTTGCGCCGCGCGCGCGGCCTTGGCGCACGGGTTTTACCTGCGCGGCATTTTGCTGCGGCTGCGCGGCGATTACGAGCATTCCATTCAGGTGCTGCAGCGCGCCATCGCGCTGGTGCCCGCCAACCGGCCCTTCCTGCTGGCCTCCCTGAAGGTGCAATTGGGCACCGGTCTCTTTTTGGCGGAGCGCCTCGGCGAAGCCGCCGCCGCGCTGACCGACGCGATGGAACTGGCCGAAGCCACCTCGCACCACCTCGCGTTCTACGGCGCCGGGTACACCTATGCCGAGCTGCTCATGCTGCAGGGCAACCCGCAGCGCGTGCACCGCCATCTGTCGCGCCTCGCGACCTACGGGTCGCTCTCGCCCGCGCACGCGGGCTCGGCCTCCGGCTACGCGCACGTCGCGCACGCGCGCATGCTGATGCAGCGCGGCGAGCACGCCGCCGCCCGCGAGTTCGTGGAGCGGGGGATCGAGCGCGGCAAGTTCGGCGGCAACATCCGCATCCTCAACTACGGCTACGCGGCCTACGCTCACCTGCTCGCCGCGCGCGGGCACGGCGCGGAGGCGCGCGCCTACCTCGACCTCGCGGAAAACTTCGGGCGCCGCAACCGCATGCACTGGGGCATCGATCTCGACGATCTGGAGGCCGCGCGCGTGGGCGTGGACCCTGGCCTCGACGCGGACGCCGCGCGCGCGTGGGCGTGGACCCTGGCCTCGACGCGGACGCCGCGCGCGCGTGGTACGCGCGCCAGCGCCCGCTGCTCAAGCAGCCGTCGCTTTTGCGCTGGGACGCCTGCCGCACCGCACTGCGCTTTCTGATCGCCGACGACTGCGACGCCGAGGCCGACGCGCTCGCGGCGCGCTGGCAGGACTTCGCCGACCGCCTCGGCTTCGCCTCCGCCCGCGCGGAGCTCGCGCTCGCGCGGGCTCTGGTGGCGCAGCGCGCGGCGCGCCCGGCCGACGCGACGGCGCAGTTCGAGGTGACGCTGCGCGTGGCCCAGGCTTCGGGTTCAACCACTCCCTTCGGAGGCTGGAGCAAGACGGGCGCGGCGGCCATCCTCGCCGTGTCGCGGCAGTGGCGTCAAGGCGCCGCGGACGGCCTCGCGTCGGGCGCGCGCGATGCGACGCTCGTCGCCTTCGCGACGCGGCTGGAGGTCACAATGAACCCGACGGAATTCGAACCGCTCGGCGCCGTGAAGCCGGAGGGAGGCGAAGGGGTATTGCTCAGCGAGCGCGAGCTCGAAGTGCTGCGCGCCATGCGCGACGGCAAGTCCAACAAGGAGATCGCGCTTTCGCTGTTCGTCGCGTCCAGCACCATCAAAACCCACCTCAAGCACATCTTCACCAAGCTGCAGGTCAGCAACCGTACGCGCGCCGTGACGCTCGCCGAAGAAGCGGGGCTTTTGCGCTGAACACGGACGCGGCCGGAGCGTCCGATCCGAAAAATCCCCCGATTGGGGGATGCACGACCTCACCGCCTCCCCTCTATCCTTTGTGAAGAGTTCAGGGCCGGTCGCTTTCCGGCTTCGACTTCCGGACCAGGACCCCCGGGATGCGGAACGGAAAGCGCCGGGACCCCACACACCACAACGGGGAGAATCAACATGTCGCTTCGCACCACGTCCACGCACCGCAAGGCCCGCTTCACCAAGGCGCTGGCCACCGCCCTCACCGTCACCGCTCTGGCCGGCCTTTTCGGCGCCGCGCCCTCGCAGGCCCAGAACTGGACCGCCGCCAACATCCAGTACCTGATCGGCCCCGACCTCGAGGATCCCCCGGGCCCCAACGTCGTCCCCACCCTCACCTTCGAGGTGGCCAACGGCTGGAAGTACGGCGACAACTTCTTCTTCACCGACGTGGTGAACGGCCCCACCTACGACAAGAACAAGGCCGTCAACACCTACGGCGAATGGCACTCGCGCCTGAGCTACAGCAAGATCACCGGCAAGACGGTTGCCTTGGGTCCCATCACCGACGTGCTGCTCGCCAGCGAGCTCGACTTCGCGGCCGGCGTGGGCGCGGCCACCAACCACCTCATGGGCGTGGGTTTCAACCTCAAGGTGCCCGGCTTCATCTTCTTCAACGTCGACCTGTACGTGCGCGACGAACCCGCCGTGGACGGGGTGGGCTTTCAGGTCAGCCCCTACTGGCTGTTGCCCTTCAAGGTCGGCCCGCTCGACATGACCTTCGGCGGATGGTTCGACTTCATGACCGGCGAGGATTCGCAGGAGACGTGGTGGCAGATGCAACCCACCCTCATGGCCGATATCGGAAAATTCTGGGGTGCGCCCGGCAAGGTGTCGGCGGGCCTCGAGTACGAATACTTCAGCAACTTCCTCGGCATCAAGGACTTTACGGTCAACCGCCCGCAATTCGTGACCATGTGGAAGCTGTAAAAGTCGTCAACGCGTGATGAGGTTCGTGCCGCGTCAGCGGCGCGGATCGAAAACCTTTCGAAGACGGGGCGCGATCATGCACGTGCAAATGTCGGGCATCACCAAACGGTTCGGCGAAACCCTGGCCAACGACTCCGTCACGCTCGGACTCGGGGCGGGCGAAGTGTTGGCCTTGTTGGGCGAAAACGGCGCGGGCAAGAGCACGCTGATGAAGATCCTGTACGGGTTTTATGCGGCGGATTCCGGGGGCATCCTCATCGACGGCAAGCCCGTGGTCATCGACTCGCCGCGCGCGGCCATGGCCGCGGGCATCGGCATGGTGTTCCAGCACTTCAACGTGATCCCGGCGTTGACCGTGCGCGAGAACCTGTTGCTGGCGCACCCCGACGCACCCGCGCTGTTGCCCACGCGCGGCGCCGGTCAGGACGACTGGCTGGGAACCCTGAAGGCGCTGGCGCCCGACCTCGACCCGGGCGCGCGCGTGGCCGACATCAGCGTCGGACAGATGCAACTGCTGGAGCTCGCCAAGGTTCTGAACCTCGATGCCAAGGTGGTCATCCTCGACGAGCCCACCTCGGTGCTCACGCCGCTGGAGACGCAGGCGCTCTACAAGCTCATCCGCAAGATCGCCGACGAAGGGCGCGCGGTGATCCTCATCACCCACAAGTTCGAGGACGTGGTCACCTGCGCCGACCGCGTGGCGGTCTTGCGCCAGGGACGCCTGGTGGCGGACCAGTCGTCGGAAGGCATGAGCGCCGACGACCTCGCCGCGGTGATGGTCGGCGGGGGCACCATCCGCCACGCCGACCGCGTGGCCGCGCCCGCCTCCGCCGTCGCGCGCTTCGAGGTGCGCGGCGTGTCGGCCGGCGACGCCTTCGGCTCCATCAGCGAGGTGAGCTTTCAGGTGGCGGGCGGCGAAATCTTCGGCATCGCCGGCGTCTCGGGCAGCGGGCAGGACATCCTCGCCGATTGCCTCGCCGGCGTGCGCGCGCTCTCGGGCGGCGAGGTCATCCTCGACGGCGTGGCGGTGCACCGCGGCGGCGACGGCCGTCCCGACATCGACAACGTGGGGTACATCCCCGAGCGCCCCTTGCAGAACGCCACCGCGGCCGACCTCGACCTGCGCGTGAACCTGTTCCTCAAAAAACTGTCGCGCTTCCCCTTCTGGCTGAAGTGGGGCTCGGCCGATGCCGAGACCGCGCGCCTGCTGGAGGACTTCGACGTGCGCCCGCGCGACCCGCGCCGCACGGCGGGCGCGCTCTCGGGCGGCAACCTGCAAAAGCTGGTGTCGGCGCGCGAGCTGACGGGCCCGCGCAAGGTCGTGATCGCCTGTTACCCCACCATGGGCCTCGACATCGGCGCGACGCAGGCCATCTACCGCCGCCTGTTCGCCTACGCCGAGCAGGGCGCGGCGGTGGTGTGGATCTCCGAAGACCTCGACGACCTCATGCACTTCGCGCACCGCATCGCGGTGATCTTCCAAGGCAAAATCCTCGGGACCGTCACGCGCGAGCAGGCCGACCGCAACACGCTGGGCCGCTGGATGATGGGAGCCGCCGCATGAAACCCTTCGCCCTCAACCTTCCCTTTCTGAAAACGCCCACGGCGACGGCCTTGTTGCCCACGGGAGCCTCCGCGTTGGTCTTCATCGGGGTCAGCGCCTTGTTTTTCGCCTTGCTCGGTCACGAGCCCTTCGGTCTGCTGTGGCAGGTGGTGCTCGGCGCATTCGGGGACAAGTACTCCTTCACGGAAACCTTGGTGAAAACCGCGCCCATTTTACTGTGCGCGCTCGCGGCCGCCGTGCCCGCGCGCCTGGGCTTGCTTACGGTAGGCGCCTCGGGCCAGTTTTATCTGGGCGCGTGGCTGGGCACGGGCATCGTCCTGCTTTTGGCCGAGACCTCGGGCCTTGTGCTCTTGCCGCTGATGCTGCTGGGCGCGGCCCTCGGCGGCGCGGCGTGGTCGGTGATCCCCGGATTTCTGCGCGCGCGCTGGGAGGTGAACGAAACCCTCAGCACCCTGCTTTTGAACTACGTGGGCGCGCTCATCGTCGAATGGGCCGTGTACGGCCCGTGGCGCGACCCGGGCGCGCTGGGGTTCCCCGCGACGCGCGTTCTTCCCGACAGCATCAAGCTGCCCACGTTCCTCGAGTCGCGCGCGCACCTGGGCCTGCTGTTCGGCCTCGTGCTCGCGGTGGGCCTGCACCTGCTGTTCACGCGCTCGCGCTGGGGCCTGTCGCTCCGCATCATGAAAAGCAACCGCAAGGTGGCCGAGTCGGCGGGCATGAACTACAAGCTGAACGTGATCCTCATCATGGCCATCGGCGGCGCCATCGCCGGCCTGGCGGGCATGTGCGAGGTGTCGGCGATCCACGGACGCCTGCAGCCGGGCATCGCGCTGAACTTCGGCCTCACCGGCTTTCTGGTCGCGTGGATGGCGGGCCAGCACCTCATCAAGATCATCCCGCTGTCGCTGATCATGGGCGCCATCCTCGCCGCCAGCGACGCGCTGCAATTGTTCTACAGCCTCCCCGCCGCCATCGCCGTGGTGCTGCAAGCCTTGCTGTTCCTCAGCGTGCTGGCGGTCGGCGGCTTCCTCTCAAAACGGAAGAAGGCCTGACATGGAACTCGGAGTCTTCATCGCGGGCGTCTTGCTCTCGGGTCTGCGCAGCGCCACGCCGCTGCTTTACGTGCTGCTGGGTGAAACCCTGACCGAGCGCACGGGGGTGGTGAACCTGGGCGTGGAAGGTCAAATGCTGCTGGGGGCGTTCGCGGGCTTCGCCGCCACGGTGGTGACGGGGAACCCGTGGACGGGTTTGGCCGTCGGCGCTTTGGCCGGCATGCTGCTCTCGGTGGTTCACGGCGCGCTGTGCCTGGGTCTCAAGGCCAACTACTTCGCCAGCGGCGTGGCCGTGTGGATGCTCGGCGGCGGGCTCAGCGCCTACTTCGGCATCAGCATGGTGGGTCAACGCATCGACGGATTCGCGCCCATCCCCTTCGGCGCGCTGGCGAAAATCCCCGTGATCGGCCCCGCCATCGACCAAATCACGCCCACCGTGTTCCTCGCGCTCGCGCTGTGCGCTCTCACGGGGTTCTTCCTGTACCGCACGCGCCTCGGGCTGTACTGGCGCGCCGTGGGCGAGTCCGCCGAGGCGGCGAGCACCATGGGCATCCGCCCGCTGTGGATCAAGTGGCAGGGCGTGCTCGCGGGCGGGCTCCTCAGCGGACTCGGCGGCGCGGCGCTTTCGGTGGACTACACCCGCAACTGGATCGAGTGGATGACCGCCGGCCGCGGCCTCATCGCCGTGGGTCTTGTGATCGTCGCGCGCTGGAACCCGCTGCTCGCCTTGCCCGCCGCGCTGCTGTTCGGCACCACCGAAGCCTTGACCTTGCGCATGCAGACCTTGGGCGTGAACGTGTCGCCGTACCTGTTGGGTACGCTGCCCTACCTCGTGTGCCTCGCCGTGCTGATCTACGGCTATCGCCGCGCGCGCAGCCGCGGCGGCATGCCGCGCGACCTCGCCGCCGTGTTCGCGAAAACCGAGTGACCCCCGCATTCCTCCCGCACTGTCCCGCATCGCAACCCCACCCCCGAAACCCTTTCCCCCCCCCCCCCCCCCCCACCCAGAAGAGCCCCCATATTTTTAACCCACCCCCCAACCATCACCCCAAGG